>JACCDZ011962043.1_pt1 | contig 29884 bp, 22 predicted proteins | sample 7449551 | NCBI WGS metagenome assembly JACCDZ01 (sample SAMN15323452, study PRJNA562643) | freshwater metagenome | isolation source: river surface water | place: USA:Blue River Watershed | collected 2017-08-18 | reverse complement strand
CTGGTAACTCTGTGTAAAATAATTTATTATCACTAAAACTAAGAATATTTGCTAATAAGCCTGATAAATAAAGTTGTTTCTTTTCTAGTTGTAAAAGACTATTTTTTAGTATTAAATCTATTCTAGTATCTAACTTAGTAGGAATATAAAAACTATGTGCATTTCTTTTAGATATAGGAGTTTTAATTCCTATTTTAAAATTACATAATCTGTTAAATAGAGATATGTTTAAATAACTTCTTATCATTCCAGGAATAACATACATCCTAACAAATTGCATAATACTTTTTTGTGTAGGTAAGTTTTTAGATAATTCATTATCCATAAACCCTTTATACATAATTCCAAGTTTTACCATGTTAATAGAAATAACACAAGCATCTCCGCCAATAGATAAATTTGTCCCATCTAGAATAGGTAAATCTAAATTAGTTTCAGGATGTAATAATAATTCTACAGGTTCAATATTTTCCCAATTTTTATATGCTTCTATGTGGTCAAAAGAATCTTCATGTCCAATTATAATCTCATGGTTATCTTTAAAAAATTGCTCTTGAAATATTCTACCACTTCCATATGGTGTCGTTAAATTTAAGTTAGAAGCGGTTCGCACAGACTTTAAAGTAAGTAATTGGTAATATCTATCAATTGGTAATACAAAAGGTATATTTAAATTTTTAATCAATTGTACTAAAATATGGTTAGACTTTACAGCGCTATCAGAGTTATGATAAAATCGTTTTACATATTCAATATTTAACTCCATCATTTTAGTTATGTGTAGCCATTCTGGTGAAATAAAATTAGGTATACCATTTAATGGGCCTGGATCTATTAGTTGCATAAAGAAAACTCCTTAAAAAAATAATTCAATATGCTATAATATAGAACCAGTATGTTAATTCATACTGTGCTGAAACACGGAAGTACTAGTCAAAAATATTTTGCTGATATATTACTATATTGGGATTCTTTCCCATTGATTCGTTTCCTAGGAGAAATACCATGGCATTTGATACTGGCAGCAATACCCCTAAAGCTCAAACTCAACAAGAACAAACGTTTCAGCCTCAAGATCAAGCACAAGGATTTTCATCTACCGCAGATAGCGGACTGGACCCTTTGGCTGGAATGTCTTGGGGTACGACACTAAACGATCTTACCGCGACTGGCGGTGATGTAACTGGCGACGCTATTGCTCGATTGATTACTGAGCAAGCGGTTGCTATTAAAGAAAAGTATGGAGTGCAAATTGTTGCACATCAAACTAGTCATCAAAATTTTAATATTGGCTGGAGTGGCGTAGCAATTGTTGGTAAGAAAACTGTAAATAATAAGAATATTAGCGCTGGCGTATTTTTGTTTTGCGAAGACTCTGTGGCTCAAATGGCGCCACGCAAAGTTCGCATTAATGAGCTAGGGTCGGATAGTACCACTTTTGAGCTACCAGTGCACCCCATTAACGCATGGGAAGATCCGGACGCTCAAGATGTAATTCGTAAACGCCTAATCAGCTTGTCAGGTGACAATAATACTAGATTGGCAGCAGTGCATTGTGTGCCAAGAAATTATGTTATTAACGATAATACAAAAGAAAATAACATCAACCTAATTAAACTAGTAGCTGCAGAAATTATTGGTCAAATTAATAAAACCGCCGGTAGAGAACCATTTATTCTTCGTGGGTCTTACGTAAAAAATGGCGACAAGGTTGTCCAAAACGACAACCATGTCTTTAAGTTGGATTATCGTATTAATCAAGGTCCTGACCCAGTAGATCTATTTGGTAATCCTACTCGTGCAGACTGGACACTAACTCTGAAACGTACGCCAAATGATAATGGCGGAAATAATAACACTATTAGAGCTTTCCGGTCTGAGCAAGGAATTATGGCTATTAACGGTTATACAGATTTTCTGTATGCCGGGAATGAACAGACCCAATATATGGTGGGTACTAATACTATCCCGCCAAGTTTTATTCCAGTACCTGTAATCACTAATATTTCCCAATTGCATAATAATCTTTCTGAGTTTAGCGTATTGGCGCTTTGCCAGCCCTTGGCATTGTTCCAAAATAGTAATTTCTTGCAGAAGTGGGAACCTTCTGCGGTATTTGATTCTATTCACAATATTGGTGCGTTGAACATTCAGGGTATTCGACCAGGTGGTGCTTCTGGAGTGCGTATTAATACTCATGTTCCTGAATGGAATATGCAAATGCTTCAAAGCACATTTGGTGGTATGATTCAACCAAACGGTTTGATTTGCTTTGACGTAAACTCATTTACTACCAATGGTGGTATTCTTGAATTGCTCTTGATGAGTACTATTAAAAATCCTAATGGTGCTCAAGCTAAAAATATTTTGATTAAAGAATTTGATCGCGCTACGGCAGGTCGTTTTAGCAAGGTGTGGAATCTTGAGTCTCCATTGGCTCAGCGTATGGGCGTATACCCAACTGGCTACTGGAATTACCAAGATAAAGTAAATGGTGTGTCCTATATGCGCGATATTCGCGCTATTGATTATTTGGCGGTTTGCAATGCAGTGGCCGACACAGTAGCAGTAGATAGTCGAGTTCCTATTGAATTTATTAATGATTGGAATTCTACAAGAAATCCGCAGCGTACTCCAGATTTCCAAATGTACGGCACTATGCGTGCAATCGAACGGGTGGTGGGACCGTCTTTTGTTAGCACGGGTCACGTGCATCGTATTGCGGTACAGGCGTCACTACTGCGCACTTTATTGAACCTAATCAATACTGAATTTAATTATCAAGGTTATACATACTCAGGTATGAATATTTCACTAGAAGCCCAGCGTGTACAATCTAGTGGATTTAGCTTTGATCCTGGCGTATTTGGTCAAGGTCTAATGGTAAATGCTTCTGATGTCGCTTTTGGCGTAAATGCCTTTAGCGGTAATAGCTCTGGTAGTAATATGTTTAACTTTGGTTCATCGTCACCATTGTCATCATTTATGTAATATAAAAATTATTTAACTATACTCCGTGAACTTAATCGTTCACGGAGTATAATCCAAATATGCTTTTTTATATTTTTCCTCTTTAGGAGGTGTTAATGGGATGCTATCAGAAATTAGAAAAATATGATGATATCGGCGATCCAAATAATTTAAATTTTGTAAATGATTTAGTTATTACGACTAATGACGATAAAAATAATTTAATGCAAATGATTAGAACTGATTTAGGATCTAATGAAAGTTTTAGTCTATTACCTACATGCAGTTGTGGTAAAACTAAAGGTGAGCGTAGACTTAAAATGATTTGTAATAAATGTGGCACTGAAGTTACTAGACCTATTGAGGATGTTAAACCAACACTATGGTTAAGAACACCAAACGGAATAACTTCTTTAATAAACATTAAAGCATTAACTACAATTATGGAATTCTTTGGAAAAAAGAATTTTAATTTAATCCGGTGGATTATTGATAAAAGTTATGTAGAAAGTAGAGATGCTAAACCGATTACTATGACATTAGAAGCAATGGGTATTAGTCGTGGATATAATTATTTTGTACAGAATTTTGATAGTATTATTAATTTGTTATTAGAAGTAAAAGTAATTAAAGAAAAACATAGAGTAAAGAAAATGTATGAAAGTCCTATTGATGAGTTTAAACGATGGTTAGATATTAATAGAGATAGTATTTTTTGTCAATACCTACCAGTATTAAATAAATCTTTTGTAGTAGTAGAAAATGAAGCATTAGGTGTATTTGCTGACCCGCTATTACCAGAAGTAGTAGAAGGTATTAAATTATTTGTAGGTATTGATAATGCAATTAATAGTTTTTCAGTAAAACGAAAAGAACATAAAGTAGTAAAAAGTTTGTTAGCTATGGTAGAATTCTGGATCACTGTAGAAAAAGAAGTATTAGGTGGTAAGCCAGGCTTATACCGTAAACATGTAGCAGGCACAAGATCACAATTTAGCTTTAGAGCGGTAATTAGTTCATTAACTGGTAAACACCAGTACGATGAAGTACATATTCCATGGAACGTGGGTGTAGAGGTATTTAGGTTACATTTAATTAATAAATTAACTAAACTAGGATATTCAATTAATGAATGTTTTCATCTATTGCATTTAAATGAAAGAAATTATGATTATAATACTGGTCATATTTTAGCTAAATTATTTGATGAATTAATTGCCGAGAGTCCTCGACAAGGTATTCCAATTATCATGAATCGTAACCCGACCATGAATCGTGGTTCTATTCAAAGACTAAGAATTACTAAAGTAAAAACAGATAGTGATGATGTAACAATCTCAATGTCTATATTGATTGTTAAAACTTATAACGCCGATTTTGACGGTGATGCATTAGCAGCTTCTATTCTTCATGATCTTACAATGGACATTCTGTTTGAGCAATTATCTCCACATTTTAACATTATTTCTGCGGCAAATCCAAGAAGTCATAGTGACGCAAACAGTTTTCCAAAGCCAGCAGTATACACAATTTCTAATTGGTTATTAAAAACAAAAGATGCCCCAGCAGATGAAATAAAAAGAAGAAAAATGTTAGAATTGTTTTCAGTGTAAAATATTGAAAGGATAATAATGCAAATCTTTGAAGGCGGGTCAGATACCGTAGATACTTTGTTATTTGGTGCACCAAATCAAAATGTAATTAATTATGTCACTAGTCAATTTGAATCTTTTATTAGTAACGTTAGTGAAAGTAGTAAAAAGTTTTATGATAAAGCAATTAGTAGCATTGATAATCTTATTAATGGAGATGTAATAAATAAAGCAAAAGCTATTCTTAAAAATAGCAAAGATATATTATCACACATTAATATTATTAAGTTTACTAATAGCCTAGAAGAGATTCAGGCTGCTTCACCGTACATGCAACGTTGGATTATGGCTGAAGAAACTATTGCTGATTTGTTTAGTAAACAAAGATGCTCTGGTTTTGTAGTAGATGATAAAACACCAGCCTGGTTAGATAATGATCCTGGCGTTACTGGTAAGTATAAATATGATTCTATGCTACTTAATCATGGTATGGTAAAATTTAATGATGATCATAGTTTTAGCGTAACTGAATTTGATCTTGATGATGACTTAAAGTTAAGAAATGAGTCTATGTTAAGTTTTACTGATAAGGTGGCCATTCATGACATGCATGATTGCCTTAAGTATTATGTAAGTCAAGGTAAAGATCCTACTGATCCTAACGGCGGTATGTTATAAAATAAAATATTCCCACGGGTGCTATTATTATAGTTATCCGTGGGAGTAAAAAATGGTAATGGAAAGTGACGTATTTGATGACTTAAGATTAAATAACAAAGATACTGTATTAACTACACCAAAATATAAACACGCATTACCAACACTAGGCGCCGCTAGTTGGGTAATAGATTTAGCGCCTACAGCAGATTTTCTTTTTTCTTATTATTTTACTACGCTGCATTCTTCTACTTATACATCCCCAGGAACAATTAAATCAATTCAATACACTATTAGTTTAAATTTTCAAAATCCTAATATATTAAGAGAGCAAATAGAACAAGATTTATTATTCTTATTAGAAAAATACTTTTTTGTTAATGATGTGGCAGTATCTATAAACAATACTTCTACTGGTAGTGACGCGCAATACGATATCAGAATGAAAGCTGTTTTAGTAAAAGATAATATTGGTTATACTGTAGGTTATTTAGTAAGAACATTAAACTCAAGATTATTATCATTTGCTAAAATTAATAATGGGGAGTAAAAAATGGCTGAAAATAAGTTGATTACAGAAATTACAGATATTAATCATTATTTTGCGCATCCTGAGTTGTATGATGTTACTAGTTATCAACAAATGGAATTAAAAAGAAATTCCGAAATGCTATTTAATCAATTTCAAATGATTGCCGCTGATAAGAAAAAGAAGATTAAAGAAAGTATTTTTGTAAATATCTTTTTGCCATTATTCTTTGGATTAAAAAACTTTGGTAATGGCGAATCATTTGAAGATAATAATGATATTTTAATTAAGCACTATATTGGTATTGCTGGATCTATCTTTTCTCCGGTAGACGTAGTTTCAGATACGACTAATGAAGTCTTGTTTGAAATTCCACCACTGGCAGATAGAAATGTTTTGGTTAATATTAATACAGATACTAATCTTGGTAGTATTCTAGATACCACCGCACTTATTGGTAAAACAAAACCTAAGTATGCAGACGATCAAAGATATGCTACTTTGGCTGAGCGTGTGGCGCTAATAGATGATGCAGGTACGATTAAAATTATGAAAAAATATTTAGAAAAATGGAATTTTATTGCAGAAAGATATAATCTAACAAAATTTGTTACATTAGATGATAATAAAAAAGAAGAATCAAAACCGATACAAAAAGATGATCCAGATGATTTATTCTTAGAACTATAAATGTCAATAGGTGTTATTGGAATATCAGATATACATTTATTTAATAGAAGAAATTTAACATTTGATATAGTTAATAATCTTAATAAATATTTTATCCCGGTATTAGAAACAGGTAAAATTAAACTATTGTTAATAGCAGGTGATTTATTTGATAGGAGATTACAGTTTAATCATGATGATACAACTATTGCTATTGAATGGATGTATCATCTTTTATCTGTTTGTAAAAAACACAATATTATTCTTCGTATATTAGAAGGTACACCTTCTCATGACTGGGAACAATCTAAACATTTTATTCCTGCTTGTAAATTTTATAAAAATGTTAATGTACAGTGGATTAATAAAATATCTATAGAGCATATTCCAGAAATTAATAAAAGTATTTTATATATACCAGACGAAGCCACAGAGAGTACAGAAATAACACTAGGTATTGTAAAAGAACTTATGTATAAATTAGGTATTGATTCTGTAGATATTGGTTGTATGCATGGGATGTTTAAATATCAAATGCCAAATATAGATCTTAGTGAAAAAAATTACCATAAAGAAGAAGAATATTTAAAGATAGTAAAAGGTCCAATAATTATTGGACATATTCACAAACATAAACCAAAGAGTAGAATTATTCCTCCTGGTTCATTTGACAGATTAGCGTTTAATGAAGAAGAGGATAAAGGTTTTATTCAACTTGATATTAATGAAACTGATAGTAGTATTTATAAAAAGAAATTTATTGTAAATAAAGGTGCTAAAAAATTTGAATATCTAAAAGGTAATTTATTTGCTGATTTAAATGAGTTATACACACACTTGGATAAAAAAGTTACTATGTATCCAATAGGTTCTTATATTTCAATACAGACCTTTAGAAAGTCTTTTATTGATGATAATTTAGTAGATATTCAAAATAGGTATGCCTCTAAGATTAATATTGAAAGAGTATTATTAGATAAAAAAGAAAATGTTTTAATTAGTACAGATTTAAAACAGCAAGAATATACGCCACTACAGATTACTCAAAATAATATAAAAGAATTATTAACTAATAGAATGAAAACTAATTTAGTAGATCAAGAAAATATTACTGAAGCAATGCTAATCTTAGAGGATATATTAAATGCTTGAAGTGATTCATGGTAGTCATCCAATAGCTATTGCAACATCTTTAGCTTTTGAGGGACTATCTGGTAATCACCCAGATAGTCCCTCGGGTATAAATAATACACAAAAATATAAACAAATATGGATTAATGTAAAAACTCTATATCGAAATATTTATAATGCAATGGAAATACCAGAAAGATTTACATTAAATGGTATTACAGAATTATCAGAAATTTTATTAGCTGAAGTAGAATATATTAAAGGTATGTTAGCTGAAGATAATGTTAAAGCTTTATTTTATCACAACAATTTAGATAATATTAAAAGTAAATATAAACATGCTACAATTCGAGAAGATAAAACACCAAAACAAATTCTTTTTACTAGCGTGTATAATCAAATAGGTAAAATGATATTTCTAAAAAATAAATTCCCAGACTTACAAATTTTTAATAATAGAATTAAACCAACAATACAAGAACCTTCCTTAATGTTAACACATATACCACTGGATTTATTTTCGTACCATAATTTTGTCCAACCTTTACATTTATTAGAATCACATACCGGAGTAGTAAAAGAAAGAAATTTGTGGTATACAAAATATTACGATGGTAAAGAATTATCCAATATTCCATTTAGAGAAGATTTAATCCAATTTTTTGGTGATAAAGAAAGTATAGTTCCTTATGCAAAGAAAACTAGAAATGCTATTATAGAAATAGCTAATAAATATAACTGGACACAAATTACTAGTCTAGATAAAATTAACTATGGTATTAATCAAAGTAAAGACGACTATTTAAAAGCTATATGGAGAGATGTTCAAAGTTCTCGTTATAATTAACTTAATAATGGTGTATCTTTTATATAGAAGACTGGGGAGTCGTTCATGGAAAAAAATCAATATAGATTTAATGTAGTTAAAAATTATCTACATGAAAATCGATTAAGATGGGAAGGTGTTCCTGTAGAACCTGGTGCCAAGCCGCCAGTATTAATACTTCGAGTTTCTAGAAATAATCCAAAATTTGATTGTTATTTAAATTCACCTAGTTATACAAAAGACTATGGTAAAATTGGGTTATGTATAAGTACTGTTGAGATGTACGAATTAATTGAGCTTATTAATAATGTTATTAATAATTCAGAGTATGGTAATGTGACTGTTAAATATTACGATTTTAAATGGTACGGAAAACAAAAAAGTAAAGAAAAAGAATTTATTGGTTCAATTACAGTAGGTAGAGATAATGGAATTATCTTTATTGGGTTTAACTTTGGCGATGGTATTGATAAACCAAAATTTATGATGACTAGTAAAAAAGATACAATTTATTATAATAACACTACGAAACAAGAACTTGATAATTCTGAGTTGACAAAAATTAAAGCTAAAGGGTTCGTATCAGCCTTGGAGAATATTGTTAGTCAAGTGCTAGTGAGAGAATACGTCGAACCAAAGCCTAGAGAAAATAGAGACGAGCGACAAAGATCAAAGCAAAATAACGAAGGTTATAGTGCTCCAGAAAATACACAAAGTAGAGACTATGATGAAGATATCCCTTGGGGATAATATAAAATAATTTTTATATGGGACTACGGCAATATGCCGTAGTCCCAAAGTTTATATTATAAAACAAAATGAATTCAAACATATATTACTATATTGGAGGTAATCAATGAAAATTACAATGTCAGAGAATAAAAGATCAGCAGATGTTACACATGGTAATAATGAAGTTATTAGTTTCAATATTGAAGGGTTTGCAAAAGCATATTCATCATCAAATGATAATATTAATTCTAATAATATTTTTGATGTATTAAATAACTATTTAAGTTATCTAGACTCATTAGAAGAAACAAAAGATAATACTACTGAAATTTATGATAATCTTAAAATTATGTTAGATGTTCTTTTGTCATCTAATGATGATATTAATATACTTATCCAAAGATTACAAGCTATTTCTGTGTATATAGTAGAAGCAATCAATATTGATAAGTTAGAATATTGGGTAAACAATATAGCAGATATAAACTTGCCTATACTTCCAGTAGAATATAATCAATCTATTTGTGGTGGTACGCGTGAGACAACGTATTTAAAAACTGATTATAGAGATTTAGTAGTATTAGCCATTGCTACTAGAGTATTTGTTCCTATATGGGGCGAGCTAGTAGATGTTATTAAAAAGACTATTAGCCAAGATAAAGAATATTATTGTTATCTACTATTAGTAAATACAAAATTATATAAATATAAAGCCATGGTGTTTCTTAGAAACTATGTTAAATTAAATCTTAATCGGTTAATTAGTGAAAATTATATTAGAACCGTGTCGCTATTGTCACCTACGACAATTGACGATTTACCAGCAATTACTACGGCGCTTTGTATTGTAAGACGAGTAGCATTAAAAAATATCACAGTAGATATAGATGGTAAAACTTTAGTAACATATATTTATTCATACATTATGCAACGCTCTGACCCAAATAGAGCAGATCACGTTAGAAGTAAAAATCCGAATGCAATTGTAAATGATAGTGGTCAAGAAAGATCTAGAGCCGAAGCTTATAGAGAAAAATCAGATGTTCCTATTGGTGACCTTACCGCAATTAAAGTTTATTTATCTGATGTTAAAAATGTAGCAGAACACATAATGCCAGGCTTGTCAGAACACCCATTATTTAACGTTAACTATCAAGCTGTAATGCAGAATCTAAAAGACCACATTGTTACAGATGGTCAACTTGCAATTGTGCAATGGATAATCCAGAAAATAGCCCCAGCTCGATTACTAAAATATTTTACTAATGAGGAAATTTTAAAGCTGTTAGCTGTGACTCAATTATATCTTTGGGTAAATAATTTTAAGGAAGTGTGTTTAATATTAAGCGGTAAAATTGATAATAATAGTACTATTTCCATTTATACAAAATCCCAAATTAATAAATCAGATGTAGCAATTTTAGATCAGTATTATAAGCTGAGGCGATTAACTAGTGGTAGTAAAGGTGCCACTAGAGAAAATGTAGCTGTAAAAGCTATAGAAATCATCTCTGCTGAGTTTTTTACATCTGGATGGATAACAACACTACCAGATGTAATGTTGTCTGAAATACAGCCGGATAAGAGAAGAAGATTATCTTGTCCACCCGAGATTAGAAATTATTTGTCTCGGTTAGTCATTCACCTTGCACAAGCACAAGAAAAGGAATAGTCATGTCGTTTGATATTTTTGGTCATGGTAAAAGCATTAGCAGTATGCTTGACAATAATACTTCTAATAATAGTAATAATACTACTGCAAATTTATTTAATGGCGCAGAAATTATGGATCGGACAGATCCTTTTAACACTCGAAATAAAATTGATTTTACTGGAATTGGTAAACTGCCAGCACTAAAACCCGACGATAATTGGAATGATAAAAGTGACATTAAATTTGTATCTTTAATTTTGACTGAGTTGCCTGCTTATAGCGAGACACAACAAATTGGAAAACGTGATCTTACTAGTAGAATTTCACAACAAACTTACAGTAGAATTAATGAAGAGTTAAATTCTTGTCCTACTGGTAAATTGACTAATGAAAATCTTAGCAAAATGGGTATGGATATTTTATCTGTATCTAGCGTACCAGTTAGCCAAGTAGATATTATTAACGGCTGGTCTACTAAACGCCATGCATTTATGCTAGTCTTAGATGTAAATACTACATTTAAAAGTGTACGAAAAGTAATTTCAGGGTTTACTGATGATAGTGGTAAAATTAGTCTTGGGTTTGGTGATAGTAGTACTATTGCTGATGATCTAAGATTTACTATTAATAATATTACTACATTTAACATGAATGCTAATAGAGCAACTGGCAAGACAACAGTAACTACTGATAGCATTGAGCATCTTGTATCTTCTACTGGTAGTGGGTTTGGTACTTCTAGCGGTAGTGCAGTAGTAAACCCATATTCTATTTTAACATCAATTAGTGATAGATTAGAGAGCGAAAATGATTATGAGGTTAGTACTGTAGGCATTTATCCGTCTACTGCCGGGGTTTTAATTCGACGTGAATTTGATCACCCACTATCAACTACAAAAGAAGTAATTAATTCTTATCACGATAGTTTGTCAGTGAGTAATCCATCAGATAACATGGCAACAATCTATCAAAGGGCAGCAGCCAATCACTCGTTGACAAGATCTGTGTCTGATCCATTTTTAAGAATGATTTGTAATGCTAATAATACTAGCCAGTCATTTATTTGGTCACAGCTAAAAGGTTGGTTTAATGAAGCATATAGTAAAATGAAATATGTAAAAGCAGATATTAAAAACTCATTAACATCAATTAGTAGTGGTTGGAATTATTCTACTTACTCCGCTCAAGTTGCATATTTAATTTCCCAAATTGTGCCACCAGTCATGTTGAAATACGGCATTCTATCATACGGAATTGTCTTGTCAAATAAGAATAGAGATCCATTTACTCGCAAGTGTGATTTGGCATGTACACCAACGCAATCACCTGCTGGATTTTATGACACAAATAACCCACAAGAAGTAATTAGAATTATTGAGGCTATTAATACAGAAATTATTAATGATCTTGGTAAGATGATTTCCTTTGGTAATGAAATTCAAGTAAATGCACATATTTCCTATTCTGCTACTATGTCTATGTTTATTCGCCTTAGTTTAGGTGATGGGTTTGGTGCTGAAGAAGATTTTGTTTTTCCAGCGTATGCAAGTAGTAAATTCTCCACAAGTATTACAAATAACTATTCTACCGTAACTGATGTATCAACAAACTTTATGGGCTTGATTGATCATTTAGAAACCCCAAATAAAATTAAAAATTCTATGAATAGTACATTTAACCAAGTAGATCTATTTAGTAATAATAGTAATACTATTCACTCAGTAGACACTGCTGGATTTAGCGCAGATTTCTTTAAGGGGTAATGAATATGTTGATCGATGCATATCTTGCAATCCTGCACGCGGCAGGACTAGAAGCAAAAGGTAATTCTCCTGTTCCACAACAAGAAGGGGAGATTTATATTAATAGAGTAGAGTCTTCAGAAGAAAAAACACTATTACTAGTAAATGGTAAAAAACTGGTGCTTCCAGTAGAATATCAATTAAAGAATCCAACTGATGTTTCATGGACTACTAGAATTTTATTTCATCCGTTTGTAGAACCGGCATTACGTGGTGCCGATGATCCAGTGTTTATCGCAATAAAAGACCAGTTGCAAATGCACGCTAATATGTGCATTATGATGCAGTTGTATAGCTTGTTTGCAATTGCTGCAGATAAAGACGTAGCCAGTACGTTAAATCCAGAACAATCAGAAGTAGTCAGTAAGCTTAGTGGTATTAATGAAAAAATTATTAAATCTTTTACTAATAAAATTCAAAAGAATCTACATGTAGGTAAAGATATTCCTTACGTTAGATTTTATATTAAAAATACAGCTTTGCTAGGTGGGGAGAAGTATTCGCGCGGGTGTATTGTATCTTTTCCAATTTATGAAGAGTTGGTAAAAGATACAAAAAATGAAATTATGTCTGCGGCAGAAAAGAAAGTAATCCTAGAAGCATTTAAATATATCTTTCAAAATATTGATGATATCAATTTTTATAGCCAAGGTAGCAGTTGTAAAATTGCGCCTACTATTGTAGCATTACTTATGGCATATGGTAACGTTGCTCTTGAATTAAACCGAATTACCAGTCTGTATGCTGGTTCTAATGTATTTGAATGTCCAGTTATTCCAGTAGAATATGATCAATATATTGCTAGCTTATCAGATGCAAGTTTGTTATCTGAAATACGCATGATTCCTCATCATGCAAATATCACTAGCTATAAAGAAGTTGTAGCACAACAACCACAAATTACGCCTTTTAATCAGCCGCAGCAATTTGCACAAAATCAACCGCAAGTTAATCAACAATTTGCTGCATCTGATCCTCGTCGTTATATGACAGCAACTACTATGCCTAATAATGTACCATGGAATCAGTTTGCAATACAAAGTAATATTCCAACATGGGCTACACAAAGTCAGCCACAAGGAGGTAATTTTAATAATGCATTTAATGGTAATGGTGGTTTTAATAATCAAGTTCAAGTATCTCGTCCTGGGATATACGGGTTTTAATAAATAACATATAGAAAACTGCACTGGGTATCCCAGTGCAGTTTTCTAAATAAACTTTACTTATTTATATTTTCTAGAAATATATGCAGTTTTAATATTTTCTATTTCGTTAAATGGTGGTATAATAATATAACTTAATTCTATTCTATTTAGAAAAGGGCTGTTTAGTCCTAATAACCTTAACATTACCCAATGGTATTGCTTAGGAATTTTTCTTTCTAAAAATAAACTATATATGTCACATTTGTTTTTAATCATTTCATGATCTTGCACAATAGATATTGTTGTATCGGGGTGTTTTATCAGATAATGTAAATGATTTTCTAGTACTACTCTAAATTCTTCATCATAGTAAATTAGATCACCTTCTGACTCAATGTGATTCATAATGCCCCCTAGCATAAAAACTTAATTTATGAATTATCAATGATATATTATTAATATAGTATTTGTACATTAAGGAGAAACACTTGAGTAATACCAACAACACTTTTCTCCCAGCAGAAACTCCTAATGAAATCTATCCAGAACTAATGTCATTAAATGGGTTGTCAGGATCTGCTGCTACAGCAATCTCATCGGCTCGATCATTAATGTATGGTGGACATTTAAATCAATCAGTGCCAGTAGTTAATATCACTAGTAAAAGAATTCAAAATGATACAGTTAACAGTATTTCTGAATTTGATATGAACATTAAATTTCCAGAAGATGCTATTGTTATTGACGTTATTTATAAATATCCCAAAGTATATGGTGATACTAGAATTAATAAATCAAATATTCATATTGGTGTTATTATTTATGAAAATGCTAATAATGAATTGTGTTGTTTAGAGATTAATGATTACGTTAGTAAACATCCATATTTTGGATGGGATTATCGACCAACTGAAAATTTTAAGAAGTTATCGCCTTATGTTAGTTTTAATAAAGGAGATGTTTTATTTGAAACTCCTGGTAGATTACCTACTGGAGAGTATGGATATGGTAGAGAAGTTAAAATAGCCGCTATTACTATTCCAGGTATTTCTGAAGATAGTATTGTGGCATCTGACGAAGTATTAAAAGAATATCATTTTCCATTGTTTCATAAAAAGAGTATTGGATTTGGTTCGGATCTATATCCACTAAATATATATGGCGATAATAATACTATTAAAATTATGCCAGATATTGGCGATGAAGTTAGAATTGATTCTGTGGTTATGGCACTTAGAGAACATGACCCATATTTATGCGTCGTTGAAGAAACAAACAAGGGAATTCAAACAGTTTGTCCTATTACAGATAAGCTAATTAAAATTAATTATCGTACTGGTGTTGTGTGTGATATTCATGTATTTAGAAATAAAACTTCTAACAGTATTATGCCACCAGAGTTAGAAGAACAATTAACATTCTACCATGATTCTATTTCTCATTATTATGAAAAAATTATGGCTATTTATCGTAAGTACCAAAAACAACGTAGCACTGGTCTTAAAGTAACAAATGAATTTGCTCAGTTAGTATTAGATGCTAGAAAATATTTAGAGAACGTAACATTGCTTAATAAAAAAGAAGTATTAGAACCATGGCATGTAATTATAACTATTAGAAGTGATATTGTGCCTAATATTGGATTTAAATTTACTGGTGAACATGGCGATAAAGGTGTCGTATGTAAAATTGTACCAAAAGAAAAAATGCCTAGAGATGAATATGGTAATATTGCTGATTTTGTAGTAGATCCTATGTCTACTGGTGCACGTATGAACCCCGGTAGAAAATACGAATGGTATTTCTCTACATCTGCTAGAGAGTTTGGTAATAAGATTAAAAACTTTATTTGCGATAAATATCAAGATACAGTAGAAAATATTATTAAGAAAAAACTTTTACATAACGACGTAGATAGTAAAGATATTTTATTCTTAAAAGAAAAACTGATGTGTTATTATAAATACATGTCACCAAAAGTATATAATATTTTTATCTCAAATGAATATGCTGGCACTATAGCACATCATCTAGAATACATTTTAACAAAAGGTATTTATTTACATCAAGATACAAATATTCAATATACACTACCAGACTTGACGAGATTTATTAAATCTGATAGCTGGTATGCTCCACCATTCAGTAAGATTACTTATATTGACGACGATGGTAATACACAAGAATTAATTGATGACGGACTTATTAGTACAGCGTATATGATGCTGTTAGAAAAAATTGGTAATGATGGTAGCGCAGTCTCTACATCTTTAGTTAATCATCTTGGTTTACCCACACAAAATAATCATAGTACTAGTATCCGTAAAAATGCTACTCGTAATGGTGGCGAAGCAGAAATTAGAAGTATGTGTGGTAATCTGCATCAAAAAGCAGTAGCCGAATTTATGGATAGAAATACTAGTTTAGAAACAGCAGAAATTATGTCTAGAGAAATTCTTCTTGCTGATAAGCCATCTGCTATTGAGAATATTGTAGATAGAAAAATTCACCCGTATGGTAGTGGTAGAGCACTTCGATTAGTGCGTCATTTAATGTATTGTTCTGGATACTCTATTAAATGGAAACCACATAGAACATAATAGGAGTAATGTATGGATAGAATTAGTGCTAGAAAACTCCTAACGAAAGAACCTATTGAATTATGGGATATTTTAACTGGTAGATTTATATTAGTATTTGATGATAATGAAGAATTAGAAGTTAGTGCTACTGAGACTATTTTCTCTAGATACTTCTGGAAATTTCATATAGAGTATCCAGAATTAAAATTACTTAAAACACATCATGTATCTACTATTCTAAATAATAATTTATATAATGCAAAAACACATATTGAACTATTTAATAATATACTTTGGGATGCTTATGATGCAATTCCAAATGCAAACAAGAAACACTTAGAAGAATTAAGTCTTTTAGATTTTAGAATTACAAATCAAATTTATAATGATACTGTTTGTGATAAGATCCAAAAATATGCCGGGATGTCTACTATCTTAGATTATATTGAAATCTTAGATGACCCAGTAATTAAAGAAGCTCATAGTAAACTTTATCCAGATACAATGGTAGTATCACAAACACAAAAAACAGTAGCTAAAAGATTAGTAGATCCTGAGTTAGGTAATAACTCAGTAATGCTTGGTATTAGAATGGGCGTTATTCGACAGTCACAAATGTTATTAATGGTTGGTCCTAGAGGATATCCTACTGATATGGATGGTCTTATTTTTAGGCATCCTATTCTAACTGGTTATATTAATGGATTTAGAAATCTTTACGACATCTTTACTGATAGTCGTGGTGGAGCAATGGCATTAGCATATGCAAACTCCGCTATTAGTAAAACAGAATACTTTAATAGAAAAGCACAATTAAATGGTCAGCAAGTAGAGCGAGTGCATGAAGGTGATTGTGGTAGTAAAGAAACTCACGAGTGGTTAGTGACTAAAGAAAATTTTAATAACTTGATTGGCAAGTTCTATTATAATGAAAACAATATACTTTGTAAAATAACAAAAGAAAGTAAACATCTTATTAATCAGTATATAAAATTAAGAGTTATTTATAAATGCCAACACCCAGATCCTAATGGTGTATGTTCTACTTGCTTAGGTGAAATTTCTAAATCATACTTGACACACACAAACATTGGGCAATCTGCTGATGCTATTGTAGGTGAAAAAATCACTAGTTCACTATTGCAAACTAAACATGAATTAGGTAGTGCTGAAGTTAATAGAATTCAATTAGACCATGATGCAGCAAAACTATTTACTGTATCTAATGATGGTATTGGGTATAAACTAAATGAAATTATTAAAGGTAAAAATATATCTATTGTAGTTAGTAGTAGAGAAGCTCCAGGTATTCCAGATACTAAACAGGCACAAGATGTTTTAGATTTATCTTTGATTAAAGTAAGTAGAATTTCAGAAATTGGTGTTATTGTAAATGATGTGGAATATATTGTGCCAGTTGTATTTGAAAATAGAAGAGCATATTTTACACATGTGTTATTAGACCATGTAAAAACATATGGGTATAGTACTACTTCTACTGGAGACTATTTAATCAATATGGATCATTGGGATTTTGATAGAAAACTATTAGAGCTTCCTATGAAACATTACAATATGTCTGACCACGCAAGTTTAATTAGTTCACACATTGAATCATCAGTAAGTAAACTACAGAAAAGAAATAGTAGAGCTGCAATTGATAATGTAATGGAAGAATTGTATAATGTTGTAAATGCAAAGATACCTATTCATTTTAGTGTATTAGAAATTGTATTCTATTCTACTACTATTCAAAGTGCTGGATTTGATAGTCCAAAGAATTTTGCTTTACCTAAATTATTTAATACGGCTGCCATTGGCGCATTAAGCGAGACAGTGAAGATGAGAAGTCTTAGCGTAGCATTGGTATATCAAGGTCAACATAATGCTTTAACAAGGCTTGAATCAACTATAATCACTAATCGACCAGATCATCCTCTGGATGTACTATTTAATCCACAAGAAATTGCTGAATATAATGGCTGGTAATGCTCAGCTAATTGTCCACCGAAGAAGTCATCATCTCATGTTACTACCGCAGTCTGATACTGCGGTAGTAATTATCGAAGGCTTTTGTAGGAGACTTATTGAATATTCGTTAGTACCAGATCAAGGTAAAGCAAAAGAGGTAGCAACTCAAGTTTATGCAGTAAATAGATTAAAAGGTAAAGAGTATAGAATACATTTTAATTTATATACAGATTTTATTAATTTTGTAGGTAATAAAATAACATATGAAATAATTGACGACGCACCAGTAGAAGGTGAAGATATTGACTTACCTTTATTTGATACTTGGGAACTAAAAGAAAAACAAATTCCATTTTTTGAGTACGCTAAATACACTCCTAAGTTATGGGAAAACCCTAATAGAATTTTAACATGTCAGCCAGGAGCTGGTAAATCATTTATTTTAATGAAAACTATGTCTGAGTATCATAAGCGTACTTTGCTTATTATGCGCTCTACATTTATGTTTAACTTTGAAAAAGAACTATGGAATACTTTTAATATTACTAAAGACAAAGTTATTACTATTTCTGGTAGTGAAGAATTAATTAAGTTTTTAAATGATGTTAAAAATAATACTTTTGATAAATACATTGTAATGATTAGTAATAAAACATTTTATTTTTATTTACAACTATATGTTCGTAGTACATTAGAAGTATTTTTAGAAAGCTACCCTATTACCCCTGACGAGTTATTTACTTTAGCAAAATTTGGTTTTAGAGCAATTGACGAAGTACATTTAGATTTTCATTTTAATCACAGAGTAGATTTATTTACTAATGTAACAAAATCATTATCATTATCTGCTACGCTAGTTCCAAATAAAAATCATTTCCTTTCCTATATACAAAACGTAACCTATCCAATAAAAGATAGATTTGTACAAGAAAATTTAAATGTGTATGTAAATGCATATGCAATGTTTTATAATTTAGAAAAACCAAATAAAGCTAAATATTCTAATGGAGTATTTTATTCTCATAATACATTTGAAAAGTATATACTTTCTGATAAAAAAGTACTAAAGAATTATGTAGAATATATTAAAATGTGTATAGATTTTTTATATATAAAAAATAGAGTACCTGGAGAAAAATTTATTGTATTCGTAAGTAGTGGTAATATGGGTAAATATATGCAATTAAAATTCCAGTCTATTTATGAAGATTTAATTGTAGGTAGATATATTAGAAAGTTTAGTGATAATAAATCTGTGCTAGAAGATAGCGATATTATCTTCTCTACGTTATTAAGTTGTGGCACTGCAGTAACAGTGCCAAGATTAGGTGGGGTGTTCTTATCGCACGCTATTGATAGCGAAGCGAGTAATTTACAAGGGTTTGGTCGAATTAGAGAATTAGATAATGGTACTGTGCATAAATTTGGATATGCTGTCTGTCATGACATACGAAGTCACGTGTCTTATCATAGATCAAAAAAAGAATATTTATTAAACAGAGTTAATCAATTACAAGAAGTACAAACAAGAATATATGTATAATCTCATTATACTGCTACTGGCATTTGCCAGTAGCAGTATAAGGTTATTTTCTATTCTCACTTAATTTTTTTATATCATTTTCTAAATTATCAATTTCCGCATTATCTTTCTTTTTAAGATACCGAATAGATTTTTGAATAGATTCTAAAATAGAAGGTGGTAAATCTAATAATTGTGTTAATGACATATTTGTTTTAGTAGGTACATTATCTTCTATTAATTCTAGCATAAGTTCATGTATAAAATTACCTGAGAAGAAATCCTCCTGTCTATATCGCCTAATTGGCGCAAATACATCTTTATTATAGACCTTATTTGTATTATCTAAATTATTAATTTTATATAGATTAAAATCTACTAAATAAAATTCTAGTGCTTTAGCACGATTAATTATTTTATGTTCTTTTTTACCCTGGTAGTATAGATAAGATAATAATGATGGTGGAAGTTCTCCTGCGTCAGCATTATAACCTTTCCATACTTCTTTACTTCTTGCTATACCAAAGTCTCTGTCTAAAATATTATCTCCAGGACCAGAAGTAAATCCTTCTATCCATTCGACGAAGCTAATGCGTCCACACCTACCATGAGGTTGAAAAAAAAACTAATTGGGTCATAAGCAATATATCCAGGGAAGTTAGTTCTCTCACTTTCAGCAGCTTCAAGGTCAGTAATAGCTGGTAGCGCAGTTACTGAATGACTATTATTAACATTAAATTCTATTACTTTTTCTATGAATGTTGTTTGAAGATTATTATCATCACTAAAAATAGATAGTACTTTAGCTATACTTTCTTCATCAATGACATCTACTGAATCAATACCATCTTCATCAATTTCAATAATTGATTTAACCATATGGCCATATGTACGAGCATGATTAATTTTAGCTGTTTTGCTAATCAATTCATCTCTGTCGCCATTATCATTATCAATACTAAGAGCAGAATCTACAAGACGGATAGTTTGAGATATCCACTCATTAGAATTTTTAAGGAATTTAGAAATAGAGCAAAAACTTAATTCGATTTTAGTATTATTAGTAATGTTAAATGATCCACTATAAACAATTTTACTATTTTCTCTATATTTAGCTAAATCTTCAGCCGTATATTTTTTATTTACTTTAGTACTCAGGTGCGCTATTTGAGCATCGGTAAGCATAGTAAAATCTTGTACAATAGACTCTTGAATACTAATAAAATCATCTACTTTAATTTCGGCATTATTATCATCAGTCAATGGTAGCGCTACTTGAATACGGTATCCTTCTGGATGCCATGCAGCAGCTAAAGCGGCAATAAGAATATTTTTATCTCGTATATCAATATAATCAAAAATATTTTCTTCTACCTCTGATACTAGATTAGATTTATAAATATGTCTTTTTAAAATATTAAGAATTTCTTCTTCTAGTAGACTAGTTGAAGCATCATATAGTAAACCTTTAGCATTTCTACCTAGGCTAATTTTAGTTTGACCATATGAAAAATAGGCTGTGCTAAGCTCGGTACTACTAGGGCTAGTCAGCACTAGATAAATACCACTATGAATTAGTGGTATTTGCATCGGTGCACCAAGACCTAATGTTCTACGAAAATAAATTTCAGCTTGCTCACCTTGTACATTCTTGCCTGCTTTAGTATTTTTAATGGGAGCAGTAACTAGTTCTACATTTTCTGGAGTAATAAAGCTATTACTAAATTTCTTACCAGATGTATTTAATGAGTCATGCCAGATATTGCCAAGAGGATATGTGTATATACTGCGCTGAACACACGCTCTCCATTCACGCAAATCTTTACTACCATTAGGATCTACTTTAGGCGCGTTTTCTATCTGTTTAATTAATTCTTGATATGTAGAACTAGGAAAATTTAAAATAAGATCGGAATAGTCTTTACCTGTAGATTTATAAATAATTTTTTTATCTAGTTTATTACGCTTTATGCTAGTAGTTTCTTCTATTCTTTCGCCATCATCTTCTCTTGGCGTATTGTTATCAACATCATCTTGATCTGTGGAATTATTATTCATCATTTAGTTTCTCCTTGGTTGTTCAGTAAATATTCTGGTATAATAACATCATCAGTCATAACTTTATTTACAACATCTATGAGTGTGTCAGTTCCTATATTTGCGCTATTTAGAGAATTAGCCTGACTATCAATAACATTAGTGGTTAATATTTTCTTAATCTTTTCGGTATTTTGTACAACAACGCCGGTATATTTAACTGTTGTGTCCTGATATTCAACATATAGATCAAGCACAGTTATGTATTCTTCATAGTCTTTTAGTCCACGTTTAATATTTTTATGTTTATCATAAATACTTTGAATTTTACTATCAGCTTCTTTTAGTGCTTCAATTGCTTCTTTTTCATATTGTAGTAGCTCTTGCTTAATTTCAGCTGATTCAATTTTACTAGATTCTTCATTAATAATTACAGAAAGATTGGATAAAGAATCTTTAATTTCATCATGAAATTTTTTAATTGATTCATATGTACTAATTAACTCATACCAACTTTTATTATTTTTTAAGCTATTCTTTAGTGGATCTTTTTTACCAGTAGATTTTTTTAATCGTCTTCTTTGTTCACGGTTTAGTGTACTCAGTTCATCTTTCATACTTTGTGCTTCATCTCTTGCGCTCTTATTATTGTAAAGTGCACCAAGATTATCTAGATCAGAAATATTCATCTGTATTACTCCTGTTGATAAGGGACATTCACATATGTAATAAATATTTTAAAAAAATACGGAGAATCAAATGGAGCAACTTGAGTCTTTTTTAGATATTGCTGCCACACCTATGCAAAAAATCGTTATAATAGATATAATTAATATTTTTAATAATGTTAATTTTACTGGATATTTATATGCACTAGAGGCTGTATTAGCTAAAATAGAAAATAATGAAATTGAGTTATCTTCAGCACTAGATAATATTTTTACATTGGTGATTGACCAGTGTTATGATGTATCAATTAATTTTGGTATTACTTTAGAACCAAATATTAATGTAAGAGATTTATATGTTATTATAGACGCAATAGTTTCTATGGAAGATATTGAAGACAAGAAATGGATGTTAGATAAATTAAAATCAGATATGGACGATATAGATAAAATTGTTATGTTAATGAGTCACCATAACCCTACGATAAGTGAAGATATTTTTTATGAATCAATTACAAGAGTAAAACCTTCTTTAATAAAGAAACTTATAGAAGTTACTGAAGGTATTCAAGAAGAACAAGAAATACAACAATTTGATATAGGTCCTAGTATTAAACTAATACTTAGTTTAATTAGCATCATAAATGAAAAATATAAAAATAATGAACAAGTATTATCTAGGTTTTATGTAGATAGATTAATTAAAAATAATATCCCTTTAGGTTTATTATTTGAAAATTATCTTTCTATTGAAGTATTAGGTGAAGTTACAGTAGAAGATGTTACTGAGTATAATATTATTGAATATGTACAATTAAATGATATTGATGCAATAGCAATAAATATACTTGGGTTATGTTATATATCCAGAGATGGTATTAATAATCCACAAATATTTATAAAAAATAATATTGAAAAAGTAATTAGTGATCCCACTACCATTGTTAAAGTTATGGTTATTATTACTGAGTTAATCAATAAACAATTACAACTAGGTTTAGTGCAAGGTGGACAATATGGTGGATAAAAAAAGTGTTTTTATTAGAGCAATGAATGCTGGTTTATATACTTATCGTAATTGGGTAATTGAGGCTTTTAGTATTACTAAACAAAACCAATTACTTACCAAATTTTATCCATATCAAATTGTAAGATTGCCAGATGCATATTACTTTGCTGATCCAGGATCAGCAAATCTAATTATTAATAATCAAGATGATTTAATTGATATTATTAATAACCCACAATTAGGACAAGATACATTAGTTAAAATTACTAATGGCGATATTAAAAAACCATTGTATAATAAAGATGAAATTATTACTATTACTAGTAAAGAAGTTCCTAGTGTTACTACTGATACAAAAACATTATACGGCAATGTTTTATTTAACTATATGACATTCATCCATGTATTTGGTAAAAGAGTTCCTTTTATGGATGGAAAAATTAAAGCACCAGCTATAGAAGAATACGTATTACCTAGGCTTAAAGCTTCACCTAAAGAAGGTGAAGCTATTGATCCAAATGCTATTTATGTACATGAATGGGTAATGTTAAGGGATTTGATATTAGAATTACCTAAATATAGCACATTATTCTTTCAACCAGGTAATGAAAAAACATTGATGGTTAGTAAAGATGTTACTACTTTAAGAGATAAATTAGTATTAGAAAATAAAGATAAATTAAAAGATCCAGAAGTTATTGCCGATATTGCAATGCAGTGTAAGAAAGCTGATCAGGCAAATGTTAATTCAGATAGAGTCAATAGAGATTTTTATCAAAAAGGTAAATCATTTGATGTAGTAAGAACTAAAAAATTTATTATATCCACTTCAGACACTGGTCTATCTGATAAACAAGAAGATATTATATTTATACCTAAATCTTATGATGAAGGCTGGGACCCCAAGAACTTTGCTAGCCTTAACGATATACACAGAGCTGGTTCTTTTAATCGTGGTTCACAAACACAGTTAGGTGGTGTTTCAGTTAAAGAGCTATTACGCGCTTCGTCTAACATTGCTGTAACTATGAAAAATTGTGGTACAAAATTAGGAGTATCTACATTTATTCCGTCAGTAGATTATAACAAATATTTAGGGTTTAATGTAATGACTGAAACTGGATATGAAGTATTAACGCAAGAAAATATTAATAAATATTTTAATAAAACTGTGATAAGAAGATCTACGCAATATTGTAAAGGTAAAAACACAGATTATTGTGAAGTTTGTGCTGGTGAGAAATTAGCTAAAAATCCCACTAGTCTTTCAGTAGGGATTTCTGCGTTCGGTCACACTATGCTGGGTATCTTTATGGCAGCTATGCATGGTAAAGCACTAACTGTATCTTTAGTAGATCTAGAGAATGTATTGTATGTTTAATCTAATTAATATGATTTATTAACTATATTTTTCCACAAGGACATCACCATGGCACAGCAACCGCAAGATATAAAAGCATCGCTATCTACTCCTCGCACTCCGGCGCAACCAACTACTCCTACTACTCCTACTACTCCTACTACACAAGCTACACAAACAACTACTACGCCAACAACTCCGGTAGCTGCTTCAACTGAAGCTACGCAAAAGAAAACTATAGTGGTAGATACTGCTCCCACTCCATCTGAAACAAAAGTAGATAATACTATTAAGTATTCTTTTGATGATAATACAAATACTTATCTTAAAACAGTAAAATATCTAGTAGATAATTTTTCTGGTAAAGTCATTCCACTAGAAACTGTTGGTATGTCTATGACCATGAATGCATGGCAGGCAGTTAAAAATATTATTATTAAGACTAAAGATGAAAATTTTACTTCAGTTATGGACGAGTTAAATAAAATTATTATTAGTGGTACTGGTACTGACAAATGCTTTGCTGATAATCGAATCTTTTATTATTCTAATTCTTTCTTAGCTTCTGGTAGAATTAGTAAAGAAGATATTCGCGCTTATGAATTAATGATAAGTACGGTGACTATTTTGGCTAATAAGGCCACCCGCAAGTTGGCTCTTCGTCAAGTAGTACCAGAAGAAGCATTTAAATATCTTCGTTCTCCTGATGCAGTACAACGCTTGATTCAATATTATACTTCTTAATTGATGAAACTCCGAGTGACTACGGCAACGCCGTAGTCACTCGGAAGTATGCATAGTTTTTGTTTATCACATTTGCACTTTGGTATTACTTGTAGTTTTTCGATACTCGGCATAATCAACATAAACATTATATAGTTCTGGTACACCATACATAACTGTGCTAAATTCAATAGCATTGTTAGGTCCACCAGAAAGATTTAGCGCGGAATTTCTAACATCTTTTTCTAGAATACCCTCAACACTACTAACGGCATAACAAGTAGTTTCTTTACTTTGATTCAATGTACTACCATTAGTAGGATATGCTGCCGCTACATCTAAGTCACCAGTGTCGGTATATATGTTTGTTTCAATAGTCATATCGTTAGTATATATTTTTAGGCCACAGTTGACAAATAAACCGGCCTGTAAGGCGACAATCCAGTCATCAGCACCAAATACTAGTTTGTCAGTTTCATGCACGAGATTAGCAGATGTAGTGCCAATAACGTGATCTCGATCTAAACAATAAAAATGTAAATCATTTACTAATGATCTGGGTAGCGAGTCAAAATCTTCTAAATGCGTTACATTAGCAGTTTTAGTTAGCTTATAATTTAAGTCAGTAGTTTGATCGTCTACTTTAATTACAATCTTACAGTCAAATAAGTTATATAAAATATATTCGTACAAATAATTCTCTTGCATAAAAGAGTGCCAAGCACCCTCTTTATATCCATCGGCTTCTTTAAATTTTAACTTTTTGATTCCAATTTCTTTTTCAGCAATAGCATCAAGTTTATAAGAAGGTTCTTCTTGATCACCTAATCTTAAACGTTTGTATACACACATAGAGTCTATTAAATAAAATGATGCTGGAAAATAAACCGTATGCCATTGGTTAGCTGGAGGAATGGCCGTATATACGCCACTAGCAGTAACTTTTTGTGTTTTACCTTTTCTATATTCAAAACATTTATATTGTGATGGTATACTTGGATCTGAAAAAATAAATTTAGGGTCTACTTTATTTTTTTCTAATACGCTTAATATTTTAGGAATATCAAAATCTAAATTCCATACTGATACAAAATCTGGTTTCCATAGATGTGCTTTTTTAAAACAATTAACTGATGTTTCTAATTCAGTATCTACTAAATCTATTTCCCATTGTTTAGCTCGATCAATATAATCTTCTTCATAATCATCCATATATTTTAAATACATATCTTTTAGTCTTTTGATAATATCTTCTTTTTTATTACTAAGATTATTTCTTTTATTAAATTCAGCTAAAAAGTTTTTATCCACTACTGTATAATCTTGTGTATGTGTACAGATAGACGCCATAATAACATTACCAGTATTCATATCAGTTTCAATGTCAAATACGGACACATTATTTTTACTAGTACAGTTAGGGTATTTCTTTAAATAGATACTTTTAATTAAAGACTCTGATCTAATATCTGTGCCGTAAAGATATGGTTCATTTGATAATTGTCTTAATGTTCCAGAAAAACCTTTTTTACCTAGTGCTGTAGAAGCGTTCTTAACTAAGTCACTTTGAGTACAACTATATTTTATTAAGTTATCTTTCTTTTCCCATTCTTTTTTCTCTAGATGATTTCTAGCAGCAATTTTAGTAATATAAAAATCTCGTTTAAAGTTTTTAATAATAGTAAGTTTAGGTTCAGTAGTACCATCTTCATAATGAATGTATTCTTTTACAACATGTATATCGTCCGCACTATTATCATTTTTAGGTTTACCTATATGCCAGACAAATTTACATTCCCTTCCTATAATCTTTTTTTCTAGCATCATAACCTTTCAATTTCGTTATCACAATATAGTTATTATCATATTTTTTTATTTTTACCCTTTTGGAGGAAACATGAAAAATGTAATTGACATGAATAAGAATAAGTTAACCGGACAATATGAAATATATACATCAACAGTAGAAGATTATTTTACTAATAATAATATTGAACAAATTTCAATAGAAGAAATGACTATTGATATTGATACATGTATGCAAAATTTTGATAAGTTTTATGGTATTATTAATAGTGTTTCAAATGAAGGTTATATTACAAATAGTCTAGGATTAGAGGCGGTAGCATTATGTAAAAGCTTGAATATTAATTTAAATAAAAAGTTTAATATAAAGAAAAAATATTCTATTAGTAATGAAGAAATTAATATTGGTATTGTGGCACTAATTGCCGCAGCAGTTGTAGCAATTGCTGCTATTTTTAAAAAGATTTGGAATCTAATTACTGGTAGTGGATCAAATAGTGATACTGCTGGTAGTAATAATACTGAAAGTAAAGTTAATATTATTAAAACTTCTAGTGAAGTACAAAAAGAAATAAAAGAATATATGGCAAAAATGTCACCAGAAATAACTAAAGTGAGTCAATCAGCAACTTCAATTGCGGCTTCTATGAATAATTTTGATAAAGAATTTACAAATATATTTGAATATTTTGATAATAGGTATCCTTCTTTACTAGAATCTGTAAATAACAATATTAGTCCATTATCAAAAAAGATTCTTTTTTCAGATCTAGATGATAGTTTTTATTCTAATGTGGAATCTCTTATTAATGTTACATTAAATGCATCAAAATTAATGGGTCCGGTGATGAGTAAAACATATGACAATATAGACATAATTTATAATGTATTTCCCCTAATAGAAAAATTAAAAGAAGGCGATACAGTAGAAATCACTAATATTAATAATATTATTACATCCGCTATAAATGACGTAAAATCATTTTCTATAACAGAAGCAGATATAGAGAAAGTTAATGCTGCTACTGACGAATTTAAAGAAATAGATTATTTTAATGATATAACTCCACCATCGGAAAATATTACTAGCGTAGTAATATTTAATTACTATAATAGCCCATCTATTCAAAGAATTAATAGGGTTAGTGAAACATATAGCGAACTAATTAGTACATTATCTAAAGAAAAGTTACATGAATTTCCTAAAAGGTTAGAATCTTTTGGCAAAGATATTGTAGAAATAGAAGGTTTATTTAAAGATCTAAATAATGAAGCATTTAAACAGAATCAAGAAATAAATAATAACTTACAAGAATATTTTCAACTAATAAAAGATGTACTTAAAAATCTAAGTTTAATATCAACAACAGTGATCAAATGCATTAAGTTAACAGAAACTCTTATTGATTCTCAATATACATTATCAAATATTATTTGTGAACAAAGCGATATGATCTTAAAAATATTTTTAGATATATCTAAAAAATTTAAAACTGCAGTCGCTAAAGAAAAAGATAATTCTGTATTAGATGATAAAATTAAGGTATATCTCGACCAAGTAGAATCATTAAGAAAATTAATTGAAGATAGAAATAAGAAATTTGAGGGCATAATAGGAGACACTAGTCAATATAAAGATATGAAAGATGCTGATACATTTAAAAAATTTATAACAAGAATTTTTAGAAAAAACACTGGTGCACCTAACAATGTAAGTAATGAGCAATATGATGTTGCTAGTATTGAATACTTGCCTAGTAATGAAGATTATACTACTAGTCAAATTAGACATAACGTAAACCATTATAATGTTTTTGATCTTAATAGTATTAAAGTTAACAAAATGCATTTAGGTATTAATACTACCGCATTAGAAGAATTTATTAAAGATATTAACTTAGATAATGAAATTGGTATTGAAAATAATGCAGCGCTAGAGTCTTTCTATAAAGAATTAGATATTGATAGTATTTCAGTAGAACAATACTTAGATAAAGCAGATAAACTTTTTGATTTGAATAATAGAATTATTAGTAGCGGAGCAATTACTAAAGAAATTGGACTAGAAGCAATAAGTATTTGTAATGATCTTAATATCAATGTAAATAAACTTTCATTATATCCATCTAAAATTGGATACAGTGTATCACTGGAAGCCGTAGGAGTAGGTATATTTGCAATGATTGTAGCTGCTATTGCAGCAGTAGTATATATTGCTAAAAAAGTTTGGTCAGCTATAATGGGCGATAGTTCATCTGGGTCTGGTGGGGGTGGTGATAGCTTTGATACAGATGATGTAGCAGTAGAGAAAAAAATTACTGCTATTGAGACTACCCAAGAAGTTAGTCAACAAATTGTAGAAAATAAAGTAATTATAGAAGATAAAATTGAAGATGTTTCAGTTGCGTTAAAAGAAACAATTTCTTCCCCTGAAGTAAAAGAAGTTGTAAAAGAGATTGAAAAGAAAAAAGAATTATCACCTTTAGTAAAGTATGT
>JACCDZ010715999.1_pt1 | contig 29947 bp, 28 predicted proteins | sample 7449551 | NCBI WGS metagenome assembly JACCDZ01 (sample SAMN15323452, study PRJNA562643) | freshwater metagenome | isolation source: river surface water | place: USA:Blue River Watershed | collected 2017-08-18 | reverse complement strand
CAGAGCCCGCTCACCCCTATACAGCCGCGCTGATATCGGCGGTATCTCATCCGAGTGGCGCACATGGTACGAATGGCACTCTTGGGGCAACGGGTGCCACCGAGCCACGCAAACGGATCTTGCTCACGGGCGAACCGCCCAATCCGATTGATGTCCCGACCGGATGCGCGTTTCATCCGCGCTGGCCCAGCATGCTGGCACGCTGCAAGACTGAGACGCCAATTAAAACGATGCTCGACGGTCGACACGCTGTCGCGTGCCATCTGCATCAAGGTAGCGCGCCGCTTGTCTACGTCCCGTTGGCCACTGACTCCCTACCCCCATCACCACTCAAAGCTGCAGCCTGATGAATTATTTACTGACTCGGGGCGCGCGCTCCGGACTCACTGTTTTACTCGTCGTCACCTTCACCTTTTTTATCCTCCGAATGTCTGGCGATCCAGCCATGATGATTCTGTCCGCCGATGCGCCACCTGAGGCCATCGAGGCCTTTCGCAAAAGTTGGGGACTCGACGCGCCACTCTCTCATCGATACTTTGGCTATCTGGGCAACATTCTGGCCGGCAATTTTGGCGTTTCGATGCGCAATGGCGCCTCGGCCATGTCGCTGGTCCTAGAAGCGATCCCAGCCACGCTCGCGATTACCCTGCCCGCCTTTTTATTAAAGCTTTTACTCGGGATTCCTGCCGGCGTATTTGCGGCGTTTCACCGCAATACCTGGATTGACCGCTTGATCATGAGTTTTTCTGTGGCGGGTCATTCGATGCCGAGCTTTGTCTTGGGTGTGTTGATGGTGTTGATCTTTGCGGTATCCCTTGGCTGGCTCCCCAGCGGTGGTTACGCCTCGTGGGGGCATGCTGTTTTGCCCATCATCACGCTGTCGATCGGCGGCGCAGCGGTGCTCGCTCGCTATACCCGCTCGGCCATGCTCGAAGTGTTGGGTCAACCTTACATCCGGGCGGCTTCGGCCAAGGGACTGAGCTGGCGTCATGTCGTGATTCGTCACGCCCTGCCGAATGCGGCGGCACCTATTTTGACAATCACGGGTTTGATGCTCGGCGCGCTGATCGCCGGTGCGGTCGTCGTTGAGAGCGTATTTTCCTGGCCCGGAGTGGGTCGACTCATCGTCTCGGCAGTCGCCAATCGCGACCTCGCTGTCGTCCAGGCAGCCTTGCTGTTGGTGACCTTCAGCATGGTGGGCGCCAATCTGCTGGTCGATGCGCTCAACCTGATGATCGATCCCAAGATCCGGTCCTCGAAATAGGAGCATCGCATGAGCACAATAACGGCTATCTCGACATTTACATTCAAAATCACCGCATTGTGCAACAATCTGCTTCGGTGTCCGACCATCGTGTTGATTGGCTGGATCTGGCTCGCAGTGATGTTGTTCATTGCTCTGTTTGCGGAGATATTGACTCCGTATGCCTACACCGCACTCGATTTATCGGCCAGGCTTCAGCCCCCCGTAGGCTTCGGCGGACAGATCAATCACCTGCTGGGAACCGATGAGCTTGGACGGGACGTCATGTCTCGACTCGTGACCTCGATCCAGATGAGCTTGCTGATTGCCTTTGCCAGCACCTTGATTTCCGCGACGATTGGTTTGACGCTGGGCTTTCTGGCGGCACGCTTCAGAGGTTGGGTCGAGCAAGCCGTGATGGTGGCGATCGATTTCCAGGCCTCGATTCCGTTTATGTTGATCGCACTCGCGGTTCTGGCGTTTTTTGGCAATACCCTGGTCCTGTTTATCTGTCTGATGGGTTGCCACGGCTGGGAACGCACCGCGCGGATCACCCGCAACCTCACCGTTGCCGCGGTCGAGCAAGGCTATGCCAATGCCGTTCAGGCTCTGGGCGCAAGCACCTGGCGCATTTACTTTCGCCACATCCTGCCCAATATCGCCAGCACCTTGATCGTCAGCATGACGCTGACCTTTCCTGAGGTCATTTTGCTCGAATCCGGCTTGTCCTTTTTAGGACTTGGCGTACAAGCCCCCCTGACAAGCCTGGGCAACATGGTGGGATATGGACGCGAATACCTCCAATCCGCGCCTTGGATCCTGTTGGCTCCGGCGGCAGTCATTGTGCTGACCACGCTTTCGATTTCTCTGGTCGGCGACTGGGTACGCGACAAGCTCGACCCGACCCTGCAATAAATACCGCTATTCATTTTCTTATTTGGAACTGGACTCATGACACGCACTAAAAAAAATGTACTCTTGATCGTGGTCGATCAATGGCGAGGCGATACCCTGGGCAAGCTCGGACACCCGACTGTCAAAACGCCCAATATCGATGCGCTCGCCAACGAAGGCGTGACCTTTGCCAAGCACTACACGCAAGCTGTCCCGTGCGGTCCTGGTCGCGCCTCGATGCTGACCGGTCTCTACATGATGACGCACCGCGCAGTGCAGAACACCATTCCACTGGATGCGCGTCATACCAACATCGCCAAAGAAGTCCGCAAAGCAGGCTATGAGCCCGCACTGGTTGGCTACACCACTACGACACCCGATCCGCGCGAGACGGCCCCTCAGGATCCGCGTTTTAAAGTGCTCGGCGCGGACATGGAAGGCTGGAAGCCCGTCGGCTCCTGGGGCCTGAAAATGGAAGCCTATTTTGCCTGGGTCAAAGCCAAAGGCTTTCCAGTACCCAAAATCCCCACCAATATCTGGCTACCCAAAGGTCAGGATGAAAGCGATATTGGCGCGACCGCCAAGCCCAGCACCATCCCGGCTCACCTGTCGGATACATCATTCTTTACCGACCGCGCCTTGGAGTACCTCAAAGGCACCGAGGGCAAGCCCTGGTTTCTGCACTTGGGTTACTACCGCCCGCACCCACCCTTTATCGCCCCAGAGCCCTACAACTCGATGTACGCCCCCGAAGACTGCCCTCCGCCCATTCGTGCGGAGTCCGTCGACGCCGAGGCGGCGCAGCATCCCATGCTGGAGTTTTATCTCAAGTCGATCGAACGTAAAAAGTTTTTTGAACACGGCCAGGGTCTGGGCGCCGACATGACTGAAAAAGAAGTCCTGCAGATGCGCGCGACCTACTATGGACTGATGTCAGAAGTCGATGCGCACGTCGGTCAAGTCTGTGACCATCTGAAGCAAACGGGTCAATGGGACAACACCCTGGTGATCCTGACGAGCGATCATGGTGAACAGCTCGGCGACCATCATCTGCTGGGCAAGCTCGGTTATTTCGACCAGAGCTTTCACATCCCCATGATCGTGCGCGACCCGAGCGAGTCGGCCAACCTCACCCGCGGGAAAATCGTGCGCCATTTCACCGAAACGGTCGACACCATGCCGACCATTCTCGAATGGATGGGCTTACCTATCCCGCGCACCTGTGACGGGGAATCGCTCCTGCCCTTTATTCATAGCGCAGAAGCGCCTGCCAACTGGCGGACCGAAGTGCATTACGAGTTTGATTTCCGAAATATTTATTATTCCAAGCCAGAGGATTATCTCGGACTGGACATGGACGAGTGCGCGCTCTCCGTCATCCAGAATGATCGCTACAAGTATGTCCACTTTGCCGCACTCCCACCGCTGCTGTTCGATCTGGAAAAAGATCCTGGTCAGTTACGAAATGTCGCCGAGGATCCCGCCTACGTCAAACCGTTGCTGGAGATGGCGCAGAAAATGTTGAACTGGCGACTCAAGCACGCCGATCGCACGCTCACTGGCTATGCCGCCACACCTGAAGGGTTGACCTCAAGACTATGAACCACCTCGCTCCCCTTTTATTTACCAAAGAAGCCGTCGTGTTCGACCTGGACGGCACGCTCATGCACACAGAGCCTGAAATCCGCATGGCGATCAACGCGGCCTTAGTGGACTGTGGCTTTCCGGAAATCGATCCAGAGATGGCGTTGCCTAATTTGCATGGCCCCTCGAGAGAAGTGCTGGAAAGTGCCGCTGCCATGGTCGACGTACCCAGTTCCTTCGTGCCTAAGCTACAGGAAGCCTATATGCGGCATTACAAGCAACAGGCACATGCACACTCTAGGCTCTATCCTGGCGCTCTCGAGCTGCTGGAACATCTGCGCGATCATGATTTCAAGCTCGCGGTCTGCACAAACAAAGTAGAAGCCAACGCGCGACATGCACTGCGCACAGTCGGGATCATTGACTTTTTTGATGTCATCACGGGAGGGGACACGACAGCGCATGCCAAGCCTCACCCACTGCCCCTGTCGCACACGCTCAAACAGATGGGGGTCGCACACGAATATGCCGTTCTCATTGGCGACACACATGTCGATGCGCGCTGCGCCGCGCATTGCAATGTCGACTTTATCTTGCACCAAAATGGCTATGGAGCGCCCAGCGAACCAGAACACAAGATCGCCGGGCAATTTAACTCCTACGGCGAGGTTTTCAATTAGTTATCCTGCCAATTAGTCATCCTGTCATTTAAATTTCATATTGGCAACAATCCTGTTTGTGACGATAAGACTAGACACGAACCTCTCCAGAACGCTAGCATCTACCAGACTACTGGTGCATTCTGGAGATCAATATGAAAACAGAAGCAAAAGCCACCAAGAAGTCGAGTATCAAAACCTCTGCCCTGTTAGCGCTCGAAGGCGGACTCCCCGTACGCACCGAGCCTTTGCCCTGGGACTATCCCGGCGCCAGCTTTATCGACGAAGAGGAACTCGAACTCGTCACAAGCGTAGTCAGAGCCCACAGCCCTTTCCGATTTTATGGACCGCAAGCGCAACACATGGTCGATATGCTCGAACACGAGTGGCGCGAGACGTTTGGCCATCGATACGCCCTAGGAGTTTCCTCCGGCACAGCCGGACTAACGGTTTCGATCGCAGCACTGGGACTCGGACCTGGCGACGAAGTGATGGTGCCGGGATACCTCTGCATGAGTGGCCTCGCGGCAATCGTACGCGCCGGGGCGATTCCCAGGCTCGTCGATATCGATGACACCTTTTGTATGTCGCCTGACGACCTCAAGGCGAAAATCACGCCACGGACCAAAGCGGTGATCTACAACCATATGTGTGGTGCACCAGGTCACATCCAGAAGATCGCGGAACTCTGTAAAAAGTGGCATCTTTCCCTGATCGAGGACTGCTCACAGGCGGCAGGTGCGAGCTTCGAAGGCACACCTGTCGGACGCTTTGGCGATATCGGGGTGTTTAGCTTTCAACTTAATAAAAACATGACCTCTGGCGAAGGCGGGATGGTGGTGTGCCAAGATCACGCGCTGTTTCGTCGTTTGCTTGCCCTGCATGATCTCGGCTATCCACGCACACTCAACGGTGCGCTCGATGCATCACGCGAGCATGAGCAACTTTGGGGAATGGGTGCGCGCATGGCCGAGCTCTCAGGTGCGTTGGCCCTCGCACAGCTACGCAAGCTTCCACAGATCACAAGTGCGATGCGCAAAGCAAAATGGGCGATTCGCAAAGGACTCGCAAAAACGCCTGGCCTCACCTTCAGAGAAGTCCCAGACCCGGCGGGTGACAGCGGAGCTTTTTTATTGCTGTTACTTGAAAACGCGCCGCGCGCCAAATACTTTACGGACGCACTGCGCGCCGAGGGCGTCTGTGGTCCGCCCGGCAGTGTTCCTTGCGTGTCCTTGAGCGAACGCAGTCTGCACTGGTATTGCAATATTCCGAGTCTGGTACACAAACGTTCCAACAGCCGCGAGGGTTTCCCTTGGACACACCCCGACAATGCTTTTGCGTGCGACTACAGCTACTACAAAGGGACTCTGCCAGTGTGTGATGACTATCATGAGCGAACGGTCGTGCTGACGATTGCGCCCACGCTCAAGGAACAGGATATCAAAGACGTGACTGACGCCTGCCAAAAGGTTGCACGGGTCGTTCAGAGCAATTGTTTGCGCCAGTGATGAGCGATTTCTGTTCGTGTCGCGATCCAAATGCGGGGATCACTTTTAATAAACCGCAAAATGTCTCGCAGAGCATTGATACGTCCGGGGCGACCGACAATCCTTAAGTGCAAACCAATCGTTAGCATGGATTTTGACTGCCAGCGCTCGCCCTCGTCTAATAATCTTTGAACAGTCTCAATGACATAGTCAGAAAAATCCTTAGCTTGAACAAAAGCTGGGGACTCCCCAAAGAATCGCATGTCATTCGTATCAAACTGGTAGGGCAATACAAGCATCGGCCCCTGCTCACCCTCTAACCAAAAAGGCAACTCATCATTATAGGCATCACTGTCATAGAGCAGACCCAGCTTGGCAGCAAGTGCACGTGTATGCAATGTCGGTGTGGATTTGCAGTGCCAACCTGTCGGACGCTGTCCCGTCGCAGCTTCGATAGCATCGAGCGTACGCCGCATCATCGCCTCCTCTTCCTCAGGTGACATCCCCGCTGGAGATTGCCACAACCATCCATGTGCGCACAGGTCGTGACCGCGTCCGACTGCATCCTGTAGCAACTCAGGCGTGCGTTGAGCGGCGCGCCCACATACGTTCAAGGTCACCTTGACATCTGCCTCGTCTAATTCGCGCATCACACGCCAGTACCCGAGCCGTGAGCCAAACTCAAAGTGCGACTCTCTGCAGAGGTCAGGCTGAGAGACAACTTTACTTGTGACCTCGTGCATAGGCTCATTCGAGGGGTCGCCATCCGCAAGGCTCAGCTCTGCACCCTCTTCAACATTCACCACGAGATTAATCGCCACACTCGCGTCACCCGGCCATTTGGGATCGGGACGCTGATCTCTATAGCCATATAAATCTCTGCGATCCATGTCAAGCTCCCGATATGGAGGGTTGATACAAACTAGCAATATTGACGTCGACGCCACTCAAGATGCGATTTCTGGGGCGCGCGAAACTTCCCTGTCTCTGTTTGGATGGCTGCATACGCGCTACGGTCAGAGCCTGCAGCGCTGCTGCCTGCATAGGATCAACTACCGGCACACCGACTGCGTCAGAGACGAGTCGCGCATAACCCGCAAGCACTGCACCACACAAAATGATGACATCCGAGCCATCTTGTTGCACAAGCTTTTCAGAAGCAAGGATCAAGGCCTGAGCGACTTGGGGATCTGCATCTGTCACGCTAAAAGCACTCGGCATTTCGATCGCCCGCCATTTCGATACACGTGATGCAAAGCCATAGGATGCCGTCAACTCCTCGTAAACAGGCACCATCGAGGCACCAAGTGTCAGACAACCGATCTTGCCGCCAAGCATGCCCGCCGTCACCAAAGCCGCTTCGGCCATGCCCACCACTGGGATATCTAGCATCTCACGCAAAGCCATTAATCCTGTATCGATCGACACGCCCAGCACCAAGACATCATGTCCATTCTGATGCGTGGCGGCCAGTCTAAGCATCTCGGCAAGCGCAATCGCGTTTTCCGAACGGCTACTGATGATAGCGGGACCCGTTTGAGCGGTATACGCATGAATAGTCGCTTGCTCCCCCACCACGAACTGAGCCTGTTCCAGTAGCCGTTGAGTCACATGCTCACTGGTGTTGGGGTTGATGAGCAATATATTCATCATGATCGTTTCATTCTTCAGAAAAAATTTTAGCGAGGTCGACCTCTGAGTCGGCAGGCTCTAGATTTAGACTACCCTCAATATGATTAAGGTGCTCGAGCATGAGACGCTGGCCACCTTCAACATCACGCTTGGAGATTGCCTCGACGATTAAACTGTGCTCATCGGCCAGGCAACTCGATGCAGTCGGCGCGTCATACAAAATAATAATCAGGCAGGTCAAGGTGGAAAGTTCACGCATTGTGCGCGCGAGCGCCTGATTCCCTGCCAGCTCGGCCAAGAGAGTGTGAAACTCACCCGAAAGACGCACAATGAGTCTTTTGTCTTCACGCCTTCTGGCCTCGTGCTCCAGCGCGCAATGCTGGCGCAAACGCTCGATGCGCTCGGGCGTCAAGTTTTCAATCAATCTGCGGACAAGTTCTGGTTCGATCAGTCGCCTGGCTTCAAAAACATGCAGCGCCTGCTCAATTGTGGGTCGCGCGACATACGCACCGCGCTGCGGATACAGATCTACAACCTGCTCGTGCGCAAGTCGCGCCAGCACTTCACGCACTCTGGCGCGACTCACTTTAAAGATTTCAGCAAGCCGCTCTTCAACGAGCTTTGTACCAGGATGCAACCGATGCTCCAGGATGGCGACATAAATCTTTTCATACATTTCGTCTTGCGTGTTTTCACGCTTTAACCGAGCAGAAACCTTTGACTGCATGTAATTCCTTTTTATATTCGAAACGGAACTATACCCAGCTAAACAACTTTCCCCACCCTTTGATTTCAGCTGGGTTGACACCTACCTTGCGAAGAGCACCCCACACTGTCGTACTGACCGTATCAAGCAACACTGCTGAGCTTTTTTGCTCAAACGCATCAGCAAGCTGCGCGGCTCGCAAATTCGTGCAGTAGGTGACGATGGCTTCAGGTTTGGCCTGACTGACCGTCTGCAAATCTTTTTCTATTGTGTCTGGCTCAACCAGTGCAAAATCATAATTGACTGAGATGTCGTGATGGACTTCACTGACGACCTCGACACCTGCGGCCGCGTATTGTCTGACAATTTTCTGCTGAACATCCTCCGTGTAAGGGCTCACAATACCCAGACGCTTGATCTTCTTCAGAGCTATCAATTCATTTAAAGCCAATACAGCTGTCGATGCGGGTATACCCGTGCGTGCGGTAATTCTCTCGCATAGCGAAATATCTTTTTCAAATCCCATCCAGCCCGCCGAGGTACCGCTCCAGGTAATCACATCGGGTTTAGCGTCGGCCAACATCTCAGCTGCCGCCAGGATATTGCTGTCATCAAACTGCCCAAGCGCTTGATCTGTAAGAGAAATATTCGTGACTCGAAAACGGGCGAAGTGAGCATGCACATTAGGCAATTCCCTCAGGATCGCATTTGTCAGGGGCTCAAGAGCCGTATTGGACGAAGGTGTCAACACACCAATTCGGATCACCTTTTGCATACTCAGTCCTTTTTACTGTTGACTTTAATGTCTACGTCATTGTAAACATTATGTAACAACCAATATATCAATAATGATAAATGCTGGCACGTGTTTTGCTTGAGTAAACACAAGCAAGTGATGTGCCAGCCGAGACAACGTAGTTCCTTCTAATGAGGGAAAGTATGAGCAAGCATCAAAGCGCGATGTATGCACTGATGTTGACAATTGATCGCCCCAAGTTGGGGCAATACGCTTTTAACGCACTGAAATTGGAGCATGTTTGATATGAGTCACGTACTCGACTTAATCATCAAGAACGCAAAAATCGCGACGGCATCGGATGTTTTTATGGCGGATATTGGTATCAAGGGTGAGCAGATCGTGATGATCGGCAGCCACCTGCCAGAGGCAAACAAGACAATCGACGCCGCAGGTCGGGTGGTGACTCCCGGGGGGGTGGATGCGCATTGCCATCTGGATCAGCCGATGCCCGCTCCTATCAAAATGGCCGATAACTTTGAAACTGGGACGCGCTCGGCTGCGTGCGGTGGAACCACCACCGTCATCCCTTTCGCAGCGCAGGAAAAAGGGCAATCCCTGCGTGACGCTGTCAAAGAATATCACCGACGCTCCGACGGTCGAGCGCACGTTGATTACACCTTTCATCTGATCGTGAGCGATCCAACTCCCACCGTCTTGAATGAAGAGCTCCCCGCACTGATTGCAGAAGGCTACACCTCGTTCAAAATCTACATGACCTACGACGATCTCAAGCTCAACGATGGGCAGATCCTCGATGTACTGTCCGTGGCCAAGCAGCATGGGGCGATGGCCATGATTCATGCGGAAAATGCTGACTGTATCGAGTGGCTGACCCGCAGGCTTGAGGCTGCAGGTCAAACTGCGCCTCGCTTTCATGGGCATTCCAGACCCATGCTGGTCGAACGCGAAGCGACCCACCGTGCAATTGCGTTATCTGAACTTGTCGATGTTCCGATACTCATTGTTCATGTATCTGGACGCGAAGCTGTTGAGCAAATTCGCTGGGCGCGTAGCCATGGCCTTCAAATTTTTGCGGAAACCTGCCCCCAGTACCTATTTCTGACCGCAGCAGATTTAGGCATCGACAATAGCTATCTTGGTGCCAAGTGCATATGCAGTCCACCACCAAGAGACCAAAAAAATCAGGAAGTTATCTGGAATGCGCTAAGTGATGGCCTGTTTTCAGTATTTTCCTCAGATCACGCGCCCTTCAATTACGAAAGTCCTGAAGGTAAAAAACCGGGTGGTCAAGAAGTTGCGTTCAGGCACATTCCAAATGGAATACCCGGACTTGAAACACGTTTACCCCTTTTGTACTCCGAGGGCGTGCTCGGCGGTCGTATTTCTCTCACCAAGTTTGTCGAGCTGACCTCCACCAATCCGGCCAAGGCTTACGGACTTCACCCCCTCAAAGGCACCATCGCACCGGGCTCTCACGCTGATCTCGTGATCTGGGATGAAAAACCCATCACAATCCAAAACAGCGCTTTGCATCATGCAGTCGACTACACACCTTACGAAGGGATTGAGCTCAAGGCCTGGCCGGCAATGACACTGAGCCGCGGTGAGATTGTCTGGGATGGCCAAAATTTCCTCCCACGTCTTGGCAAAGGCCAATTTTTGTCTTGTGGCAAGCCGACTTTGATGACAACAGGTCGCTAGGTCAAAGTCATGCGTATCCTGCTCATTAATCCAAATATCTCTCAAAGCGTCTCTGATCTCATTGACACAGAGGCCAAGCTCACAGCAAGCGCTGAAACGCAAATTCAGACAGTCACAGCCCCCTTCGGTGTGGCGTATATCGAGACCCGCTTTGAAGCCATGATCGGCGCCTATGCCGCCGCACAGCTTGCCGGCGATCATGCAGGTGAATACGATGCATTAGTTGTCGCCGCCTTCGGTGATCCTGGTTTGCAAGGCCTCAAGGAGGTGTTGCCCTGTCCAGTGGTAGGCTTGACTCAAGCAGCGCTGGCAAGCGCCTGTCTGCTCGGCAACAAAATTTCAATTGTTGCGATTTCAAGACGGATCAAAGCCTGGTACGCCGAGACAGTAGCCTCTTATGGATTAACTGAACGACTGGTCAGTATTCGGAGTCTCGAAGAACCCCTCCCGAACATCGGTTCAGTTCAACAAGACAAAGCTGCCAGTTTGTTGACAGCCGCCAATCTGTGCGTCAGTGATGATGGCGCAGATGTCATTATTTTGGCGGGAGCACCCTTGGCTGGACTGGCTCGCAGCCTCGCTGGCCAACTGCCTGTTCCCGTCGTGGATGGTGTCTCAAGTGCCGTCAGACATGCAGAGACTTTAGTTCGCCTGAATGCCGGTCAAACGCGCACGGGAAGTTTTGCGCCGCCCCCGCTCAAACCCAATGCAGGACTCCCCCAATCAATCGCGACACTGCTCGCGAATGGTCATCAACGCCTTTAACCCTGAAAAGGAAGCATCATGAAACAGAAAACACCCCGCACCCTCCTGAGCACTGCAATCGGGACACTCCTGTTAGCAGCGACCTGTATGCAGGCGAACGCGCAAGACAAATTGCAAATAGCAGGAAACTTTGCAACCTCCCATCCAAGTAGCGTTGCAGTTGATAAAGTGTTTAAAGATGAGGTTGCACGCCTGACCAACAATAAACTTCAAGTGGATGTGTTCCCCGCCATGCAACTGGGTGGCGCGAAAGAAAACGTCGATGGCGTACGCGCTGGAACACTTGGTATGACCTGGGTGGGCGCATCGTTCATGTCACGAATCGCACCCGAAATCGAAGCAGTGAGTTTGCCCTTTGTTTTCAAAAACCGGGAAGCGGCCTACCGAGTCATTGATGGTCCCGTGGGTCAGGCAATCGATCAAAAGCTGCTGGAAAAAGGCTTTGTCGTGCTTGGTTGGATGGAACTCGGAATGCGCAATATCACGAACAGTAAGGGTCCAATCAAAACTGTAGACGATCTGAAAGGCATGAAAATACGCATGCAACCCAATGAAACGCACTTGGCTTCTTTCCGTGCACTGGGTGCAAACCCTGTTGCGATGGATGTCAAAGAGCTTTACTCCGCACTTGAGCAAAAGGTGGTCGATGGTCAGGAAAATCCATATACCGTGATCGATGCCAATCGCTATGCTGAGGTACAGAAGTATCTGTCGAACTCCTCGCATTTCTTTGATTTCATCGTCGTCGTTGCAAGCAAACGCGTATTTGACAAGATGAGTCCTGCCAATCAAAAGGCCGTTCGCGAAGCGATGGCAAAGACGGTCGCATATCAACGCAGCCTGGCAGCAGAAAACGATCTCAAAGCACTCAACAATCTCAAAGCAAAGATGACCTACACAGAAATCCCACCTGAGACATTTGAGCAAATGCGCAAACTCACAGCGCCAGTGATCGAAAGCGTCAAAAAACGTGCGGGTGCCGATCTGGTCAATCAAGTCATTGCCGAAACATCCAAATAAATAACCTCTGTTCTGGACTGCCCAATGATGAATTCAATCCCAGCTACCTATGACACCACAACCCCGTTGGGTAAATGTTTTCGAGCTTTAGATTTGATTTTGATTTGGGCAGTGATCCTGATATTTGTATTCATGGTCGGCATTGTCTCTGCACAGGTGGTCATGCGATACGGCTTTAACGTATCAATTGACTGGGCTGAAGAGTCTGGACGACTGGCATTTGTTTGGGTTGTATTTCTGGCTATTCCGCTGGCGGCGTCTCAAGGTGCACATATCGGCATCAATCTGTTTGTGGATAAGTTTTCGCCCTCGAATCAACGCATCATTCAAAGAGCCTCCGCGGCTTTATGTGCCGCGCTTTCTTTTGCAATCGCCTGGTCATGCATTGAGTTGTGTAAAGACCAATGGGATGAACAAATGGCAACAATTGACATCAGTGTCGCCTACTTTTTTGTCGCAGTCGGACTAGGAATGCTATGCACAGGATTGCACATGGCGCGCATCGCCATCACCGGCGAAATTCATCAACAGACAGGTGACGCAGAATGAGTACCTTAGTGGTTATCGGCTTTATGCTCATCGCCCTGATGGGCCTGCCAATCGCTTTTGCAATGGGTTTGAGCGCAATCGTTGCAATTTGGCTTTCAGGCATCGATATTTCCATCATTCCTCAGCGAATGATGTACTCGGTCAACTCATTTCCCTTGATGGCAATTCCATTTTTCATGCTATCGGGCGAGTTGATGATCAAAGCAGGGATCATTGAGCGTCTCATTTCTTTTGCAAACGCATTAGTGGGTCGTGTTCGTGGAGGTCTGGCACATGTCACGATGCTGTCGGGTGCAGGCCTAGCGACGGTATCAGGCACTGCAGTATCAGACGCAAGTGCTTTGTCAGCAATTCTGGTGCCCTCGCTTTCCAAAATCTATGACAAAGGTTTTGCTACCGCAATTGTCGCGGCAGCGGCCAACCTTGGCCCGATCATTCCACCTTCGGCTGCAATGATTGTCTATGCCTTTATGGCAGGTCCGTCTGTATCTGTTGGAGGCATGTTCATGGCGGGTGTCGTTCCGGGCTTGTTAATCACCATAGGCTTTATGCTGTTATGCAGCTGGATCACATCAAAACGTGGCTGGAGTACGACAGGTGAGCCGTTTCAGTTCAAAAGACTATTCATAGAATTACGTCGCTCTGCGATTGTATTGTTTATGCCACTGTTGGTCATCGGAGGCATCATAGGCGGTGCCTTCACCGCAACGGAGGGCTCCGCGATATCTGTGATCTATGCGCTCATCCTTGGTTTTTTTATTACCCGCACACTCAAGCTATCAGACTTGCCACGCATTTTGATACGTGCAGCAATTACTACGGCTGTAGTCGGTGCCCTTATTGCTTTTGCCTCTGTCATCACGTATCTAATGACAGTAGACCTGATGCCGCACAAGCTATCTCAATTGTTGTTTTCACTGACAAAAGATCCGATTGTTTATTTACTTCTCGTCGCCCTGCTTTTATTCGTAGTTGGTATGTTTCTGGAGTCGAATTCCGCATACATCATGCTGGTACCGCTCCTTCATCCAATCGCACTTCAATATGGCATTGATCCACTTCATTTTGGATTCTTATTTGTATTGAATCTTGTGATCGGTATGTTGACACCGCCAGTCGGTGTGGTCTTGTTTGTTGTTTGCGGCGTCACGGGAGTACGCATGCGTGAACTTGTCGCAAACATCTGGCCCTTTGTGGCACTGATGTATGGAGTTCTTTTTCTGTGTATGTTTTTCCCCGCCATTGTCACGACCCTACCTCGAATCCTAGGATACTGACAAATATTTCTATCAACACTGGAGCACATGATGTTTTCAATTAAGCGCTATCTTGCCCCCTTTTGCCTAGCACCATTAGCACTCAGTGCCCTGATGCTGTCAGCCCCCGCAGCTCAAGCTCAAAACATTACTCTTAAAGTGATCGGGCAACCTTTAGCAACGGGCAACATCCAAAAGAACCGAGAACAACCATTTTTCGAACAACTTGCGGCTAAAACAGGTTTACCAATTACTGTTGAATACAAACCGCTCGACACCCTTGGCATCAAGGACACCGAACAACTTCGCATCATGAAAGCAGGTTTGTTTGATATGGTTTCTCTACGATTTTCACAAAACTCGCGTGATGAACCCGCACTCATCGGAATGGATTTGGTAGGAGGAAGTCCTGACTATGAAAAAAGTCGAAAAGTAGTCGATGCCTGGTTACCCATTCTTGATGCACGCTTACAAAAACAGTTTGGTATCAAGCTTCTGGGTCATTGGCCTTTTGGACCACAAATGATTTTTTGTAAAAAGCCAATCACACAATTATCTGACGTCAAAGGGATGAAAATCCGTGTCGCAGATCAGAGTATGGCTAAGTTTTTAGAATTAGTGGGTGCAACGCCAGTTCCAATGGCCTTTACGGAAGTACATCAAGCACTATCCTTAGGGGTAATCGACTGTGCAGTGACAGGCCCTAGTTCTGCTAATTCAGCAGCTTGGTCAGAGATTGTCACTCATCAATTACCCCTTGGTTTCCAAATGAGCATGAACGGATATGGCATATCACTTAAGACTTGGAATCGTCTTAAGCCAGATCAGCAAGCCAAACTCCAAGCTGCGTTTACCGAGCTGACTAATGATATTTGGAAATACTCCAAAGAGCTGTCAGATGACGCTTTGCGCTGCAATGAAGGTTCTGATCCTTGCACCACAGGGAAAAAATATAAAGTCAAAACAGTCCCTGTCTCTGAGGCGGATATCAAACTCGTAGGCACTGCTATCGACAAAGTTTCCTTCCCAGCGTGGGCACCTGTCTGCGACAAAACGAACCCTACCTGCTCGGCTGATTGGAAAAAAACAGTTGGACCGATTGTTGGTGTGAAATAAGCTAAGGCGTCATGATGAAAACACGGCTTGAAAATATTCTGGGCATTCTGTTCGGGACTATATTTATGACACTTGTTGCGCTCGTCACTGTCGAGACGATCGTAAGAAAGTTATTTAATGTTTCTCTGCAGGGCGTAGATGAACTAGGAGGCTATGCATTGGCCATCGGGTCAACCATCGCTTTTAGTCTAGCCGTGTTTGGACGCAATCACATCCGTGTGGACGTCTTACATCAACATTATCCAGACTGGCTGAAGGCCTTAATGAATTGGCTTTCAGCCTTCAGTTTGGCTGCATTTGCAGTTTTTTTATGTTGGGTTGCCATTCAAGTTTTACTCGATTCCGTGACCTACGGCAGTACAGCCCAAACTCCATGGGCCACGCCACTGATTTATCCACAATCTCTTTGGTACGCAGGTTTGGTGACATTTGCCATCGTTTCAGTTTGCTTTGCTGCGTGGGCAACTTATCTACTCTTGACCGGAAAGCAACAAGAACTCATCCAAGAGTTTCAACCTAAAAGTGCAAAAGAAGAGCTTAAAGAAGAACTTGATGATTTGGCACAACGTTCAAATCTGGATGAAATCGTGAGCAAGCCATGAATCCAACACTGATTACACTCGCTTTTTTAATCATGGTATTCATGATGATTGCAGGGATACCCATTGCGGTATCGATGGCACTAGTTGGTATCATTGGCGGCATCGCTGTCTATGGAATGCCATTCATGAATTCAATTGCCCCAGTGCTATGGGGTGTCCAAAATGAAAATCTTCTAACCTCAATTCCGCTTTTTGTACTTCTGGGTGAACTCTTATTACGATCAGGAATAGCTGACCGTATGTATCTCGCTCTTTCAGCTTGGTTTGGTCGCCTCCCAGGAGGATTGCTTCATACAAATATTGGCAGTTGCGCACTCTTTGCAGCGACATCTGGCTCATCCGTCGCCACAGCCGCAACAATTTCAACTGTGGCATTACCTTCACTGATGAAGCGCGGTTATCCTATTAGGCCTTCACTTGGAACAATCGCTGCAGGCGGCACACTGGGAATTTTAATTCCACCAAGCGTCAATATGATCATATACGGATCATTGACTAACAATTCGATTGGAAAACTTTTCGTCGCAGGCATTATTCCCGGTCTTTTATTGACGGGAGCCTTCATGCTTTACATTGCCATCACAAGCATCCTCAGCGGCAATACGCTTCGAGAAGAGAAAGTCAGTTTTAAAGACAAGCTTATTGTTTCTCAGCACCTCATCGCACCTTTAATCGTTTTTGGTGTGGTGATGGGCAGCTTGTACTTTGGCATTGCGACTGCGACCGAAAGCGCTGCATTAGGTGTAACAACCGTACTTTTCTTTGTGGTGAAATCAGGCCGATTAAGTTGGCCTCTCTTGCGTGGTTGTTTTATTTCCACTGCCCGCGTTTCAGGCATGATCCTGCTGATCATCGCTGCTGCGTTCATCTTAAACCTGACTATCAGCTTGACCGGTGTCGCTGAAGTGATGACAAAGTGGGTCACAAGCCTTGGACTTTCACCTGTAGGATTGATCCTTGGTTTAATTTTGTTTTATCTGATATTGGGAATGTTCATGGATGTGTTGTCCATGATGGTCGCGACGATTCCTGTCACCTATCCGATTGCGATCGCGCTAGGAATTGATCCAATCTGGTTTGGTATTTTTGTCATCCTGATGTGCGAACTAGGTTTGATCACGCCGCCTGTGGGCATGAATTTATTTGTTGTTCATGGGATTCGTTCGGATTCAGGCGATATCAGTGATGTGATGTGGGGTGCCCTGCCATACGCCGTGATCATCATCATGTTTACTCTTTTCCTGATGGTCTTCCCGGAAATCGTAACGTGGTTACCAGGGAAAATGTAACGAGCTAATTGTTTTGTATTCATAAAAATGAAATATTACCTTCACAGAATTGTCATTTAACCAAACCATAATTCTCTGGTCTTCCACTTTATTTGTATGTGAGCGCGCGGTCTTCGCGCTCACTCAAATCAAAAATGAAACCAGAGAGTCTTGGTAGCAATCTATACCCCCCCTTATCGGCAACTGCCATTCAAACCCAGGCACTTGAAGTCATTTATCCGAATGGCTACAAGGCCTTGCACAGCACCACACTCAAGATTGCCCAAGGTTCCTTTGTCGTGCTGCTTGGCACCTCCGGTGCGGGCAAATCGACGTTGCTGCGTTCACTCAATGGCCTAGTTGAGCCCTCTAGCGGCCATGTTAGCGTCGAGGGACTGGGTGATTTAAAGGATCCAGCCATTCTCAAACGCCATCGCCGACAAACGGGCATGGTATTTCAGCAGCACCATCTAATCGGTCGCCTGAATGTGCTGAACAACGTTTTATTAGGTCGTTTAGGCTATCACGCTGGCTGGCGTATGTTCACCCCATGGACGCGAGCCGAGAAGGAACAAGCGCTGGCAGTGATCGAGCGCGTCGGATTGCTCGACCGTGCACTGACACGCGCAGATCAACTCTCCGGTGGACAACAACAGCGGGTAGGCATGGCACGTGCCCTGATCCAGCAACCCAAAATCTTGCTCGCCGACGAGCCTGTGGCTAGCCTCGATCCCAACACTTCTGTGCGCTTGCTGCAATCCATGCACGATATTTGCAAATCCGATGGTTTAACAGCTGTCGTCAGCTTGCACCAAGTCGATCTCGCCAGACAGTTTGCGGATCGGATTATTGGTCTCAAAGGCGGCGCGATGGTCTTTGATGGTGCGCCCGAGCTGCTGACCCCTGAACGCGCCGAAGCCCTGTATCAGCACGTCAGCACATCGCCTTCCCCCACTGATGCGACCAGTCGCGTCAAACCTTCTTTCCAAGAATTATCACTATCCGGAGTCTGAATATGAGTCGTCGTTCCTTTTTATCCGCAGGTGTTGTGCTGATGTGCATGATGGCCAACCAAGCCTACGCCCAAGGTCGCGACCCCTCCACGTTGCGCGTGGCGCTGTTACCCGATGAAAACGCCGCGACTCTGATCCAGAACGCGCAACCCCTTAAAGCCTATCTTGAGCGCACTCTCAACAAAAAAATCGAAATCATCGTGACGACTGATTACTCGTCCATGATCGAAGCCATGCGCTTTGGTCGCATCGAAGTCGCATACTTTGGTCCTTTCTCCTACGTGTTGGCCAAATCACGCGCCCCCGCGATTGAACCATTTGCCGTTGGTGTCGAGCGTGGCGCCCCGACTTACAACTCAGTATTAATCGCCAATGCCGCAGGCGACGTCAAAGCATTTGCGGATATCAAAGGCAAGCCCTTTGCCTTTGGCGACCAGGCATCCACCTCCAGTCACCTCGCCCCCCGCGCCTATTTGCTCAAAACCACGCAACTTGATGGTGAAAAAGACTACAAGCCTGTATTTTTAGGCACCCACGATGCAGTCGCTCGTGCGGTCCAAGCTGGGCAAGTACCTGCTGGCGCTCTTTCCAAACCGATTTTGGATTCATTGATCGCAAAAAAAATCATCGATCCTTCGAAAATCGTTCAAATTGGGTTGTCTGATCCAATCCCCAACTATCCAATCGTCATGCAAGGCAACCTAACCCCTGCACTCAAAGAATCCGTGCGTGGCGCCTTCCTCGACATGAAAGATAAAGAAGTGCTCAAATCGTTTCGCGTCGAGGGGTTTGTCGCGACCGACGACAAATCCTACGACGTGTTGCGTGACACAGCGACCGTCCTGAAACTTGACTTGGGCAAGATGAAGTAATGCAACCCAGCGTCTCTATACTTGCCTCGTCCTATTCGACAATCCTCACTCAGGCGCAAGTCTCCGCACAACGTCAAAAGCGCATTGTCATCGCAATCCTCGCGCTTTGCGTTGCGGCCTTGTGGATCACTGGTTTTTTTGATCCCGCGCGATTTATCGAGGGCGGTCCCGCTATCGCTCAACTTGCGTCCGAAATGGTGCCACCGGACTTCACACGCTGGCATCACTGGCTCAAACCATTGCTGGACACACTGGCGATGTCGATTGCCGGTACTGCTTTGGCAGTCTGCTTGTCCCTGCCCCTGGCACTTCTTGCCGCGCCCAATACGACGCCTTTTCCACTAGTCGCGAGACTCGTGCGGGTCGTGCTGGCAGCCATGCGCTCGGTTCCTGAAATCATTTTAGGCATTCTGTTTGTCGCAGCAGTGGGGTTTGGTGCTCTGCCCGGTGTACTGGCGCTGGCACTCCACTCGGTCGGCATGGTCGGTAAGTTTTACGCAGAGGCCATTGAGCACGTAGATCCCAAGCCTCTCGAGGCCGCACGTGCAGCAGGCGGGAACGGGTTTCAGGTGATTACCCATGCCGTGTTACCTCAGGTGCTTCCACAGCTGACGGACATCACCATTTACCGGTGGGAGTATCACTTTCGCGCCTCAGCAGTATTGGGGATTGTCGGTGCGGGAGGCATCGGATTTGAACTGATGGCAGCGCTGAGATTAATCAAATACGACGAAGTCTCCGCGATCCTGCTCACCATTCTTGCCTGCGTGGTGGTAGTTGATGGCATCGGTGGCGCACTGCGCAAAGCCCTCAAATAACCTCTGCGCTCAAAGCTGAAAGCATGTCTGAAAAAATCGTTGTCACGAATCGTATTCACTCTGAAGTACGCGCACGCCTTGAACAACTTGGCCATGTCGTCGTCAATCCATCCATCGAACCCTGGTCTCAATCCGTTTTATCCGAGCAACTCAAAGACGCCACGGCCATGATGGGGTTCATGACCGACTGCGTGGATGAAAAACTTTTAAAGCAAGCACCGTCACTCAAAATCGTGGCCTGTGCGCTCAAAGGTTTTGACAACTACGATATCCCGGCGTGTACCGCACGAGGAATCTGGGTCAGTATTGTTCCAGACCTGTTAACCGAACCCACCGCCGAGCTTGCTGTTGGTTTGGGAATCTCTCTCGGACGTTTTATCCTGCAGGGTGATCACCTGATGCGTACGACCGCCTTTAAGGGTTGGCGTGCCCAATTGTTTGGTCAAGGCTTACACAACTCAGTTGTCGCGATTCTTGGACTCGGGATGGTCGGTCAAGCGATCGCTCAGCGCCTTTCAGGCTTTGGCTGCAAACATCTCCTCGGGGTGGATCCGCTCAACACCATGGCCGGGGTGATCTCTTGCAACCTTGAAGAAGCCCTCACCACTGCCGACTATGTGTTTGTGGCGATCCCGCTAACAGACAGCTCAATCAATATGCTCAATCATGAACAACTGGTTTATTGCAAACCAGGTCAACTCATGATCAACGTCGGACGAGGGTCGGTCGTCAATGAACAAGCTGTAGCCGATGCACTTGAACAAGGTCGTCTTGCAGGCTATGCAGCCGATGTATTTGCCTGCGAAGACTGGGGTCTGGAAAATCGACCACACCAAATCGAGCCCAGACTGCTTGCACATCCTAATACAGTCTTGACGCCACACCTGGGTTCAGCCGTTAGTGCGGTCAGGCTGGCGATTGAACATCGGGCGGCGGATAACATCATTGCGGCACTAAGAGGCGAAGTCCCGCCTGACGCGATGAATCAAGACGCTATGTCTGTGAGCGCTGTTTGAAATTACGCTATAAAAAGCCGAGACTTTAGATCAACCCGCCATTAGGCTGAATGATCTGACCATGAATCCATGAGGCCCGACTCGAGGCCAGATAAGCCACGACATCGCCCACCTCGTGCGGCAGACCGATGCGGTTGAAGGGACTTGCGGCCGCCGCGCGTTGTTTAGCTTCATCGGTCTTGCCTGAATGAAAGAGGTCAGTATCCACCGCGCCCGGCGCAACGGCATTGACGCGCACACCGCGCACAGCCAACTCCTTGGCCATGGAGCGCAACAGCCCCTCGACTGCCGCTTTGGTCGCCGTATAGGCACCACCGCCCGGCACGGCATTGCGCACCATCGACGTTGTGATCCCGATGATCGTGCCACCATCCAGCACTTCGCGAGCCGCCTCTGTCAGCACGTTGAACGCACCAAACACGTTGACTTCCATCAGCTCGCGGAAATTGTCATGACTAAACTGGCCGATGGGTAAATAGGGTTTATTGATACCTGCGTTGGCCACGACGACCTGAGGACGCGTACCGAAATCCTTGGCTGCATGTTCAAAAACTTGTTTCACAGCAGCAGGGTCACGTACATCCGCCGCGTAGGCTTTAATCTGACCCACTTTTTCGAGCGCCCTAGCCTCGTCGGGCTTGGTTACATAGGTGAACGCCACGCGAAAACCATCACGTGCGAGTGCATCCACACACGCTGCACCAATGCCACGTGAACCGCCAAAAACAATGGCTAGGGGTTGAGTCATTTAAACTTCACGCAAATGGCATGCCACCATGCGTCCGGAGGGCAAAATGGTTTGCTTGGGCTCTTTGGTTTTGCAGATATCGATCGCCTCGGGGCAGCGCGTATGAAAATGGCAACCGCTTGGACGCTTGACGGGGCTTGGCACATCACCTTGCAATACGATGCGAGTCGTCTTTTTTTCCGGATCGGGCACGGGCACGGCAGACAGTAGCGCCGACGTATACGGGTGCTTGGGATCAGAAAACAACTCTGTACGATCCGCGAGCTCCACGATTCGCCCGAGATACATCACGGCCACGCGATGCGTCATGTGCTCGACGATCGCCAGGTCATGACTGATAAACAGCAAGGCCAGCCCCAGTTCTTTTTGCAGATCCTGCAACAAGTTCACGATCTGGGCTTTAACAGATACGTCGAGCGCGGAAACCGCCTCATCGCAAATAATGAGCTCGGGCTCGGCAGCCAGTGCGCGGGCGATACAGATACGCTGGCGCTGACCACCTGAAAACTCATGCGGCCAACGCTCGCCAGCATCCTTGGGCAGACGTACCTTATCGAGCAAGTACACAACGCGCTCTTTGATTTTCGCTTCGTCACTCTCGAGACCAAAGTTGCGAATCGGCTCGGCAATGATGTCATGCACGCGCATGCGTGGATTCAGACTCGAAAACGGATCCTGGAAAATCACCTGGATACGCTTGCGAAGAGGACGCAGGGCACTGGCCGACAAATTGTCGATACGCGTGCCGTCGAGGATCACCTCTCCGGAGGTCAGTTCGAACAAACGCAAGATCGAACGACCCACGGTGGACTTGCCACAACCAGACTCGCCCACCAGCGCCAGGGTCTCGCCTTTTTTAACGGAAAACGACACACCGTCCACAGCGTGAACATGGCCCGTCACCTTGCTGAACAGACCGGTTTTAATCGGAAAGAATTTTTGAATCTGACGGACTTCGAGTAATGGCACTGCAGCGGACGTAGACATTCGGTTAACCTGATTCGATTGAGTCATGAGCAAAAGTTAGTCATTGGCGAAAGCCACTTCGCCTGCGAAATGGCACGCGACTTGATGACCACCTTCTCTGATTTGCATGGCGGGCGCGATATCATGACAAGGTCCTTTTGCCAAAGGACAACGCGAAGCGAACACGCAGCCTTGAATCTTGTTTTTCAAACTTGGCACAAGCCCCGGGATCTCTCTCAAACGCGTCGAGTGACCCTCGAGCGATGCACCCAACTTTGGGACCGCGCCCAGCAAGCCCTGAGTATAGGGATGCAAGGGGTTGGCGAACAATTCTTTGACGGGCGCTTCTTCGACCTTGCGTCCGGCATACATCACCATGACGCGCTCGGCGACTTCGGCCACCACGCCCAAATCATGTGTGATCAAGACAATCGCCGCGCCAATCTTGTTTTTAAGATCGGCCATCAAATCCAGAATCTGCGCCTGAATCGTCACATCCAGTGCTGTTGTCGGCTCATCCGCGATCAAGAGCTTGGGATTGCAAGCAAGGGCGAGCGCAATCATCACGCGTTGACGCATACCGCCCGACAACTGATGCGGATACTCATCCAGACGACGCTCAGGCTCAGCGATACCGACAAGATTCATCAGCTCAAGCGCACGCGCATTGGCTTGCTCGTCGCTTACCTTCTGGTGCAAACGAAGGGTCTCGCATAACTGGCGTCTGATCTTCAACACGGGATTCAGACTGGTCATCGGCTCCTGAAAGATCATCGAAATCGCATCGCCACGGATGGCGCGCATTTCTTTGTCCGACATTTTGAGGAGGTCTTTACCCAAAAACTTGATCGAACCGGCAATCTTTCCGGGAGGCTCAGGAATCAAACGCAAAATCGACATCGCAGTCACAGACTTGCCACAACCGGACTCACCCACGATAGCAAGTGTCTCACCCTCGTTCACGACAAAACTCACGCCATCGACCGCACGATTGATGCCGTCCGGGGTACGGAAATGCGTCTGCAGGTTTTCAACTTCTAATAAGGCCAAGAGAGTTCTCCAATCAGCTTGTTTTCGACTTGCGAGGATCGAGCACGTCACGGAAACCGTCACCCATCAGGTTGACAGCCAGCACGGTGAGCGACAAGAAAACCGCTGGGAAAAAGATGATGTAAGGCAAGATCTGGAAAAGTGTCCGACCGTCAGCCATGATGTTGCCCCAGGAGGGGATGATTGGTGGCACACCCGCGCCGATAAACGACAAGATCGATTCAGTAATCATGGCCGAGGCACAGATGTACGTCGCCTGAACAGTCAGGGGCGCCAGAGTGTTGGGCAAAATGTGGCGCCAGATCAGCATTGGCATGCGGCAACCGCAGGAAATCGCGGCATCGACATACGCTTGCTCTCTGAGCGACAACACCACGCCGCGCACCAGACGCGACACACGCGGAATCTCGGCGATCGTGATCGCGATCACGACGTTTTCCACACTCGCGCGGGTCAATGCCATCAGGGCGATTGCCAACAGGATTGGAGGAATCGACATCAGACCGTCCATCACACGCATGATGATGGCATCCGCGCGACGGAAAGTACCTGAGATCAAACCAATCACCAGTCCGAACACCGAAGCCAAAAAGGCCACGGCGAAACCAATTGTCAGAGACACCCGGGCGCCGTACATCACGCGCGAGTAAATGTCTCGTCCGAAAGCATCGGTACCAAACCAGTTTTTGGCGGAAGGTGCGAGGTTGCGATTGCGGGGGGCCAACTCAGTCGGATCGACCGTGCCGAGCCACGGCGCGAACACTGCGATGAACAGCATCACAAGCAACAAGCCTGCGCCAAAAGTAATCGTCGGATTATTCAGCAGGAAACCAAAGAAGCCCTTACGCTGGCGTCGGGGTTTCAGCAAATCCGGTAAAGCGGGAGCAGCAGCAAATTGAGTCATCAGTAACGAATCCTGGGATCAACGATTGTGTAAATCACGTCAACCGCGAGGTTGACCAACACGTAAACAAAGCTGAACACGACGACGAGTCCCTGAATCAGCGGATAGTCGCGGCGCACAATCGCATCGATAGTCAAACGTCCCAAACCGGGAATCGCAAATACGCTTTCAGTCACCACGGCACCACCGATCAGCAAAGCAATACCGATACCGATCACGGTCACCACAGGCACCGCCGCGTTCTTCAGTGCATGGACAAATAAAATACCAGGTTGACTCATGCCCTTGGCTTTTGCGGTCCGGATGTAATCCTGGGACAGCACCTCAAGCATCGTGGCGCGTGTGATGCGCGCAATCAGCGCGATGTACACGAAACCCAAAGCGACCGCTGGCAACACCAAGTGCTCAAACCAAACGCCAAAGCCCTTGGTGTACGAAACATAGCCTTGCACCGGAAACCAATCAAGCTCGAGAGAGAAGAAAAAGCTCAAGAGATAACCGACAACAAACACTGGAACAGAAAATCCGATCACAGAGATCGCCATGACACTACGATCGATCCAGGTACCAACCTTCCAGGCTGCCAAGACACCAATCGGCACAGCGATACCCACGGCGAGGACCAGCGTCAACACCATCAATGACAATGTCGGCTCGATGCGTTGACCAATCAATTCACTCACAGGAATGTTTGTGAACATCGAGACACCAAGGTCTCCGCGCAAGAGATTAAAAAACCATTCGGAGAAGCGAACAAGAAAAGGTCTGTCCAGACCCAGGCTCGCTCTGATTTTTTCTACGTCAGCCGGGCTGGCTTGATCGCCGGCAATCACGACCGCCGGGTCGCCCGGAGCGATGTAAAGCAGGCTGAACACAAACAGGGCCACGATTAGCATGACCGGAATGGTCGCTAATACCCTGCGAACAATATAACTAAACATGGTGATGGAGTTTCCGTGCTACTAGGTTGAATCCGATACTACAACAGCTCAGTCAGATCGGAGCGCACACATGAAATGCATGCGCTCCGGCTCTGAACGACTCAAACCAGCATTAGGTTTTCTTTACACCGTTGAACCAAGGCAATGGACCACCGACAATGCCGGTGACGTTCTTGCGCCAAGCTTGATAGGTATAGAAGAAGCCTGTCGGAATGTAAACCACCTCGTCCATCGCGGCCTTGTTGATTCTCGCAAAGGCAGCTTTTTCTGCATCAAGCGTCGAGGCATCAAACCATTCGTCGATATTTTTCTCGACAGCAGGCACGTTAGGCCATCCAAACCATGCTTTCTCACCGTTCGCACGCACGCCGATGTTACCAGCGATCGTGGCGCAGTCAGCGCCTGCGTGCCAGGTGTGGAACATATTCCAACCGCCTTTACCTGGCTCGTTTTTCGATGCGCGACGCTGACCCACCGTACCCCAGTCAGTGGCGACGAAATCGACGTTCATGCCCAAGCGCTTGAGCAAGTCGGCGGTAATCTCGCCCTGAGCTTTGGTGATGGCGTTGTCTTGAGCAACCAGACATGTGACGGGCTCGCCTTTGTAGCCAGATTCGGCCAACATCTTTTTAGCCAGCTCCATATTGGGGCCGTTCTTGAGGACTTCTCCACCATTTTCTGTATAGAGTGATGTGCCGGGGGTAAAGAAGCTTGCGGAATTTTTCCAAAGCTTGGTGTCAGAACCGACCACCGCGCGCATGTAATCCTCTTGACTCACCGCCATTTGAACTGCACGACGGACCTTTGGATTATCGAAAGGCGCGAAAAGGTGGTTCATACGGAAGGAGCCGACGTTACCAAGCGGATCAGCGATATCGAGAGCGATATTGCGGTTACGACGCAGCAACGGCACCAGATCTGGCAGAGGTGTTTCCCACCAATCCACTTCGCCACTCTGCAAGGCAGCCGACGCTGTCGCGGGGTCGGGCATGATGATCCATTCGATACGATCGAAATTGATCTGTTTGCCGCCAGCCATCCAGTTGCCTGGCTCTTTGCGTGAGTTGTAACCATCGAAACGCTCGAACACAGCCAAGGCGCCGGGTTTGAACTCTTTACGCGAGAACTTCATTGGACCCGAACCGATGTAATCATCGATCTGCTTGAATGGGTCGGTCTTGGCAAAACGCTCAGGCATGATGAAGCAAATCGGCGTACCAACTTTGCCCAAAGCCAGCAGCATCTTTGGAAAGGGTTTGCCAAGAATCCACTTGAATGTCGAATCATTCACCACGGACAATTCTTTCTGAACGGCGCGAATCATCAAGCCCATTGGATCGCGTTGGGACCAACGGTTGATACTGGCCACTGCGTCGATGGCGCGGACAGGCTCGCCATCATGGAATTTCATGCCGGGACGCAGCTTGAACGTCCAGGTCAATCCATCGCTGGAGACCTCTTCGCTCTCGATCATCTGGCGCTGGGGAACTAGCTTGTCATCCATGCCATACAAAGTGTCCCACACCAGCTGGGCGCCGTTACGCACCACGTACTGTGTGCCCCAAATTGGGTCAAAGTTCGCCAAGTTGGACTGTGGCACGAACTTCAGCACCCGCGAGGATGACTGAGAAAACGCAGGTGCGCCAATCATGCCAGTCGCTGCCAAACCCAAGCCAGCTGCGCCCTTCAGTAAATCACGTCGATTTAGATTCATATAAGACTCCAGATAAATAGAAACGTGCAATATCTCTGAAAGCAATTACCGTGCCACTTAAAGTAATTGGCTTTAGACCAACTTTTAGAACAATGAAAAAGAATTCGTACCCACAAAGAACTTAATGAATAACTCCCGAACTTGTACCATAATGGTGCAACTTACAACACTCAAGTTATCCCTCATGAAATGTGATCTCCTCCTGAAGAACGGCGTCGTCATTGATGGTACGGGTAATCCCCGATATCGTGCGGATGTGGCAATTAGCAACGGCAAGATCACCGCGGTCGGTCCGAACCTCCAGGTTGAGGCCTCGACAACGGTCGACGTGGATGGTCAAACAATTTCACCAGGTTTCATCGATGTGCATACACACGACGATCGTTTGGTGCTAGCCGATCCCTCCATGCAACCCAAGGTCAGTCAAGGTGCGACCACCGTCGTCACCGGTAACTGCGGGATCAGTCTTGCACCACTTGGACGCACCAATCCGGTGCCTCCCCTGAATCTGGTGGCGGATGAGTCCAAGCAACGTTACGGCACATTCAAGGAATATTTCGAGGCACTGGAAAAAACACCTTCTTCCATTAATGTCGCCTCCCTGGCTGGACACACGACACTGCGTGCCGTCACGATGCAGGATCTGAATCGTCCGGCCAACGATGCCGAAATCGCAAAAATGCAAGAACTGGTGCAAGAGGCTCTTGATGCAGGTGTGGTCGGGGTCTCTACCGGGCTTTACTACGCCCCTGCTCAGGCCGCTACTGCGCAAGAAATCCAGGCGGTGTTTGAACCCTTGCGCGGCACCAACGCCCTGATCGCCTCGCATATCCGCAACGAGGCTGAGCACGTTCTTGAGTCCATGACCGAGGCGATGTCGATTGCCAACGCACTCGGTGTGCGACAGGTGATCTCGCACCACAAGGTCAACGGACGTGCCAACCACGGCCGCTCGACGGAAACACTGGCGCTCATCGACAAAGCCCTTGCGAACAGCGATGTCTGCATGGATTGCTACCCTTATGTCGCGTCATCCACTGTGCTGCGCCAGGATGCGGTCGAACAAGCCGCGCGCACGCTGATCGCTTGGTCAAAGGCCAAGCCTGAAACGGCCGGCCGTTATGTCGACGAACTGCTCAAAGAACAAAGCCTGGGACTGACCGAGTTTCTGGCGACGCTTCAGCCTGCCGGTGCGATTTATTTTTCCATGGACGAAGGTGATGTTGAACGCATCATGGCGCATCCTGAGACCATGATCGGCTCGGATGGCTTGCCGCACGACACTTTCCCGCATCCACGTCTGTGGGGCGCTTTTCCACGTGTGCTGGGACACTACACCCGTGATCGCAAGATTTTTTCCCTGGAAACAGCGATCTACAAAATGACAGGCATGCCCGCCGCGAAATTCGGTCTCAAAGACCGTGGCGTCATTGCCCCGGGCTATGCCGCAGATCTGGTGGTGTTCGACCCCCAAGAGGTGCGCGACTTGGCGACCTTTGCCGACCCCAAGCGCCCTGCTGCCGGCATCCAGCGCGTCTACGTCAATGGCGTGGCGAGCTGGAGAAATGGCGCTTCGACGGGTGCTCGCGCGGGTCAGGTTTTGCGCAGAGCTACTGCGTAAAAAAACCGTGTTCAGTCAAACTGAACACGGTTTGAACGACGCGACACTGAGATTTCTTATCAGGCCAGCAAAATTTCCTGGGTCATGCGTTCGCGCAAGCGATCCATAAAGCCCAGACATTCCTCAAGCTGGCTGATCTCGATAAACTCGTTGGGTTTGTGGGCCACTGCGATGTCACCAGGTCCCACGACGACGCAAGGCACCCCTGCGCGGCTGAGCCAACCTGCATCCGTCGCGAAAGACACGCGCCCCAACATGTTGTTGCGCGCGAGACTCGTGCCCAGATAGGTGATCGGCGCGTTCTCGTCGGTTGCCAGAGGTGCCGAGTTAGAAATGGTTTCAAAAGAAATATCGGCCTCTGCCGAGATCTTGCGCATCTCGGCTTTCAGCGACTCGGCATACTCCTGAACCTGACGAATCAGCTCGTCAGAGTTGCCTTGGGGTAAGGTGCGGCAATCAAAAATAAACTCACAGTCCTTGGCCACAATGTTGGGCGCCGTTCCACCGTGAATCACGCCAGTCTGCATGGTGCTATGTGGCGTTTTAAACATCGGATCAAAAGGCCCTTCCTTTTGAATCTGCACGGCCATATTGCGGATTTTATCGATCAGACGGGCTGCATATTCGATCGCACTCACCGCCTCAGGCGCCATGGAGGAATGCGCCTCGAGACCGCGTACGCGACAACGCGTCACCCGCATCCCCTTGTGCCCAGTCATCACCTGCATACGGGTAGGTTCACCCACAAAACACCCCGCAGGATGGATACCGGCCTGCGCGAGATCCTTGATCAGCGTCTGGACTCCGATGCAACCCACCTCTTCGTCATAGGTCAAACCAATATTGAGTGGCTGCTTGAGATTGCTGTTCATGAATGCGGGCAGCATGGCCAGCGAAGCTGCGATGTAGCCTTTCATATCGACCGCGCCGCGGCCGTAGATCTTGCCGTCGGCAATGTGAGCTTTGAAAGGATTGGTATCCCAGGCCTGACCGTCCACGGGCACGACGTCGGTGTGGCCGCACAACACGATACCGCGTCCCT
>JACCDZ011605750.1_pt1 | contig 29966 bp, 39 predicted proteins | sample 7449551 | NCBI WGS metagenome assembly JACCDZ01 (sample SAMN15323452, study PRJNA562643) | freshwater metagenome | isolation source: river surface water | place: USA:Blue River Watershed | collected 2017-08-18 | reverse complement strand
GAAATTCCAGATGCTAAACTTCTAAATCCACCTCCAACAAAAGAAAAAAGGGCAGAGGCTAAGTTTTGATTTCCACCAACAATTGTTGAATATTGTGTTGTTGCTGAGTTACTACTACCACCTCCAACAAAAGATGCAAACCCAGAAGATAGATTTGATTTTCCACCTCCTATGAATGAAAAATATCCAGAGGCCAAGTTTGATTGACCACCAACAACAACTGACAAATCAGTTGTTGCTGAGTTTATATATCCACCAGCAAGTGAGGCGATTCCAGAAGCAGTGTTCATTCTACCCAAAGCAATAGAATGGGTTCCACTTGCTAAATTTCCAGTTCCATTATTTGCTATTATTGAATCCCCTCCAGTTGAGGCACTCCAAAGACTTGCGCTTGTTCCCCCACCAGTTGCGCCAGTTGAAACTAAGTTGGTTCCATTAAATAAAATTAGTTGACCAGGCACAAGACCTGTGAAGTCGTGGTCTGTAGTTCCTGTGAAGCTATGTATTTTATTGTGTCCCATTTTTTATTATAAATATTGTTTTATTAAGATAACTCTACACTTTTTGTAACTCCAGATACTTGATAATTTAAAAGAGTAGTTCCACCAGAGGTTGTAAACCACACTGAGCCATTAGCTGGAGCAGCTACGTTTACTGGCTCCATAACAAGTTGTGCAGTAGAAGTTGATGTTAAATTCATTGTATTTCCACTTATATCTCCTGCAAAGTAATTCTTAGCATTAACATCATCAATATAAACTCCCCATTTATTTGTGATATTTGTGTTAGTTGAGTTTCTCATGTAGAAACCATACACATTTTCTATAACAGAAGCATTTGCACCATCGTTACCATAAGCTTCATAATGAAGAAAATCTTGTATTGTAGAGCCTGAAACATTGTTTTGAAATGCGGATGAATGACCATATATAGACTGTATTGTTCCAGTTGAGCTATTTATACTTACAACACTTAAAGATGCTCCAATCCTGTCATTAAATCTACCCAAGTCTGTTCCAACAAGTAACAAATCACCACCTGCCCAAAATTCACTATTAGTTGACCCAGAAGGGTCAGCATACATAACATTTCCTGAAGTAAATTGATAGCTTCCATCTGTCGTTACAGGTTTAAATTCACTATAAACAGATACATTTTTAGTTGCATCAGTTGGGGTTGTTACTCCATCAAGAAATCTAAATTTATAATCCCCAGTAACAGTTGTTGGATTTGTATTTAAAAATCTTAAATAATTACTATTAACATTAATAGTTGTATTTGCTGTAAGTGACCCGCCAAGAGTAATATTATCTCCTGATTTTGTGAGACCATTACTTGCTGTTGTTTGAACTCCTCCACCAGTTCCAAAAATATCATAAAGGTCAGTTCCTCCTGAATAAATTGTATTTCCAGAAATTATAGATGAATTTATAGAGTTTAATACAATGTCATCACTTAAATAAATCGCATAAATAGGTGGTGTACTAAGGCCAGAAAGTGAAACTTGGATATTATTATCACCATTTGTCACAATAGTATTACCTGTGTTAGAAGATGAAATTAATGAGTTTATGGCACACCCTAAAATCTGGAAATTCCTATTCCATATATCTTTACCTTCATTTGGATTGTGGTAGGGTTGCACTTCTGTTATACCAGTGAAGCAATTGGGCATTTCTTGGATTATTTATGGTTTCTTTTAATAAATATTCCAATAAAAGTTTAAGGGCGTGTTTAATTGAAATTTTTATGTATTATTTAATCCAAAATCTAAATTTAGAAACTTAAGAGTCTCTGAGTTTTCAAGACCCTTAAAGTCCGTTGCAAACAATGCGTATTCACCATACATTTTTAGATACTTAGCTATTGGTGCCTTATTTCCCTTTCCATACTTTTGAAGGACTGTTCTTGAATTAACGTCAACTTCAATAGTAACATGCGGCATGTTATTCTTATCTCGTATTGAAAAGATGAGGGATTGCTTATTCTTAATTTTTGACTTATAGTTTTTTCCACCAACGCAGTGACCCATCACAGAGCCCTCAATCGTTAGGTCTTCTGGTGTAAGCAAGTATAGGAAGTGTTCTTTATCACTAAATCTAAATACAACTCGATTTGAATCTATATCTGGAACATCCATCTTTTCAATCTGATACTTTCTCATCATATCATCATGCCAAATCTCTTGAGCCTCAAATGCACTATTAAAGTCGTATTGAAAAATGTCAGCACTTGTTTCTACAGCCCAATCGACAATAAGCCTTAGTTCAAGTGACTTATGCAATATATCTCGGTCTTTCTTAACTTCCTTGGAAATCCAAACATCATACTTATGCTTCCTCTTCTCCCTCTTCTCCTCATCCTGATTTATATTACCACCTATGAAGCCAATGGAGTCACCAAGAGCGGAAATTTTCTTCACCAACTCAACAGCCTCTTGCTCGGCAAGTTCTTTAAAAAAAGAGTTTCTTATATATTCTTCTCTATTCGTCAGCATCTTTTGTTTCTCCTATAATAAGTCTTAGATTAACATTATTGTCATCAATTTCATCAACTTCAAATCTACCTGCATATTCCTTTGGGTCACTCATCTTAAGGCCATTGATTTTATGAGTTTTTTTAAAGGTGAATGTCTGAGTCTCATCGTCAATATCAAAATTGACAATTGTATAGCACTTCATTAAAACTCTAAGCTTATGCTGTAGTGTAGATAGTTTTCGTCTTCTGAAGATTTTCTTACTTATCTTAAAATCCTTGATGACCATAATTTATTCTTCATCAATCAATAAGTGGCTCCACTCAGACTTAAGCTGGTCAATGTCTTGATTGCTTACAACATCATGAATACCAGCCCATCCACCATTAACCATATAATCTAATTCATCCTCATCATCTGTAATTTCAGTAAATCCAGAATACCCCATTTCTGCAACTTGACTTGCAACAGCTAAAATAAATTCTTCGTCAGTCATATCTTATTTTTTCTTCTTTTTCTTCTTAAGTCCAAGAGCGTTTATTTTTTTCTGCACAGAGCTCTCATTTCTATTTAAGTGAGTTGAGCAATACTTTCTCCCCTTGACTGGGTAGTTCTTCTTAAGAAAGGCTAAGTCTTCCTCTGTCCACTCACCCTTAATGAATCCGCCCTCAACATACTGCTCAACTTCGCCCTCGATTATTTCAAGAATTGTTGGGTCACTATCATTGCTCTTAACTTCAAGTCTATTTGGATTTTCCTCAAGAGTAAGTGCGGCCATTAAATTTTTCTGGAAGTATTTCATATCCTCATCCAGCAAAATTGCCTCATTATCTTCTGTCGTATGAAATTGGTCCATTGTCTCATCATTATTCGAATCCAAGGTTTCGTCAATTGTTTTACTTACGGAGATTTCATTTGCTGGCTCATCATTAAGAAGGGTAAATGAATCTGATGTAAACAGTTGAGCTGGAATTATTGATATAAATCCTCTCTTAGCAAAGACTCTCATAGTCTTTGTCTCATATGCGTCTACAACTATTGAATGTCCTGCAGGGATATAGACTTGTTGCTCTACGCCACCCTTCTTAACGAATAAGGTGATTGATTCAGAGTGATTATTTTTTATTTCGTTTTTCATGTATATAATTTTCTATTTTTAGAAATGTAAGTATATGGGGTAAAAAAATCAAATAAAAGCATAAAAAAATCCACCTTTTGAGTGGATTTCCTTGTTTTATTATTTATTGTTATAGCTTAAAATTAGGATTTCTTACTAATCTTCCAAGTTCTTGATTAAAGTAATATGCTGTATTAGGTATAACAGCCTCCGCCTTAGGTTCATAACTCTCGTTTAAAGTAGCTTCCTCAACTGCAGCAACTTCTACACCATTTTTATAGTTAGGGTTGTTAACAAGGTTACCTGAGTTCATATCAAGAATAAATGCCTTATTTTCATTTAGGTAGTCATCCTCGAAAACTTTAAATTCAGCTCCAGAAAGAGAGCCTGGCTTAGACACAACGACAACAGCTTTCCCGTCAACAGTGTCTCCATGGTCTACATTAGAATTTCTTTTCATAAAATCTCTCTTGTTTTCCTCTTCTCCTTGCTCTCTTGAAACTGTTTTTTCTTTAGTTCCGTCATCAATATCACACCCACAAGCCTCAGCTATTCTTATTGTTGAATTCTTATCAAAATTAGAAAGAGCTTTCCATCTGTTAGATTCTTCTTCTGCAGATTTTTGGTGTGTAATAATATATCTCTTGTTAATGCCCTTATCTTCATTTTCAGTAAGGCTAACAAACTTTTTCTTTGATGGGTCGAAGCTCTCATTCATAGCGCCAGCACCCTTTGGTGTACCCTTAGAAAGCTTATCTTCCTCTGAGCTATTAACATCAACACCATGAAGTCCCATTGTGTAGTTCTTATCCATTCCCTTAGGAGCATATCCATCAGAGTCAAGCTCAACAGTTGTCCACCCTTGAGTGTTTTCTCTCTTAAGAGCTCTTTTCTTATCTCTCTTAGAGTAAGGAGTAGCCTCAAACTTCTCTTGAAGTTTTTCGTGAATATTTTCTTTCATTTCCTTATCAAAGTCTCCACCTTTCTTAAAGGCTCCAGGAGTAAGATATGCTCCAGCTCCAGCTCCACCTGCGCTCGCAGTAACTTCATCAACTGTATCTTCTTCCTCTTCCTTGTCATCAAATAAAAGGTTTCCAGGAGAATTTGCATCCTTTACTTCTGGGTGATTCTTGTCAACTTTTTTTGTTGATTCCATTATCTTATCAAGAGTTTCGTCAAAGTTACCTTTGATAATGTCGGTTAGACTTAATTTTTTCATATTGCTTTCAACCATTGAGTTTATACTTTTTTCAGTTCTATCTTCTATTCCAAGCTTGGTACTAAAGAAATAGGCAGCCTCTTTATCTGCAAATTTATCAAGAACTTTCTTAAGATTTTTTTTGAATTCTGATAGATTATCTATCTTGAATGTTTGCTTATCATTTATCATGTATGGACCACTCTTAGTATCTTGGTATCCTCTGAAAGCTGCATCTTCAGTTGTTTGATATGTGAAGTCCATTGTCTCAGACTCAGTATCAATATCAATATGAATCTCAGCAACCATTCTCTTCCCACCGTAGCTTAGATTTTTTTCAAAGAATCCGTTGGTAGCCTTAGGTCCCTTAACTCTACCAATTGTGATAGAATCTTGACCCTTAGCAACACCAGTTCCGTAAGTAGAGCCGTCTCCATAGACACCTCTATTCCAACCTTGTTGGCCTGTTGCATCCTTAGGTTCACGAGTTTTAATTCCAGCAGACTTAAATGCTGATTCAGTAGAGCTTATAAGCTGCTCTTCAATTGCATCATATACATCAGACTTAAGTTTCTGATTTTTTGCAAATTGAGTTTCTTGCTTATCGTTCTTTTCTGGGTTATTTTCTATATTGGCCATCTAATAGATATTTTCATATAAATAGACCAAAAAAAACTGTTTCACAACAAAAAGCCTGCTAAAAAATAGCAGGCTTAATTTTTATTTAATAATTCCCTTACTTCTCCAGGCATTCCATGTATCATTATCCACCTTGTGTCTAAATCCAGGATTATCAAGATGCATCATCCCATCGTACATATATCCAACAAATCTTCGCCTACTAACCTTCTTACTACTTGGAATTATCTTGCCAGTTATATCGACATTATCAAGACTGAGCTCTTTGTTTTCAACATAGTATGTATGAATCTTGAACACCTTCTCTGCAAATAGCCAAAACTTATAGTTCCATGCGCAGTTTAGCAGGTAAAATCTAACCTTTGAATGTTTCCAGAACGTCATCCTAAGGATATTTTAATTATCACAAAGTAAATAAGGAACACAAAAAGAGAAATCATACCAGTTATCATAAAAAATGAAGTTAAATTAAATCTAATCCTCCTCCAGATAGATAATTCATCATAGCCATCCTGGCTCCTGGTTGCTTGAAAGTCTTTAAATACACTCCACGTAGCAAATCCATTAGCAATAGCAAAAAGGCTTAATATGACTTTAAGTAAAATTATCATTTATTCTTTATTTTCTGATTCACCTGAATCATTGTTTATTGATGCCTGGGCGAGCTGGAGCATGAAAGACTCACACTCCTCCATCTTATTGTGTGTAGAGGATAACTCTCCAAGCTCATGCTTAATTTTATCAAATAAGTTGACTTCAGTACTCGCATTGTTCAATAACACATTGATGTTATGCATGCTTGTGCTTTGGTCAACCTTTAGAGATAACATGACCTGAGATAGTATTTCTAACTTACTCGACATTGGTTACTGAATTATCTAATTTTGTTCTTGATAATTCTTTATCCAAATTTTCCTTGAATGGGAAAACTTCTACGATTGGTGATTTTTTAATTTCTGGAAGCTCAAAGCTAACCATTAATGTTGATAGGCTTTCTTGAACTCTATCATAGGCTGCCTTTCCAGTTTCAGCTGTAACCAAAAATTCTTGAGTTATCTTCTTAGACTTTTCATCTTCTTCATCAACGAAAGTCATCTTAACTTTGAACCAAACATCTGAATCATCATAATTGAAGATGTCATGAATTTCTGTTCTAGCGATAGATACAACTTGAAATTCTCCACGAATAATTTCGCCTAATTCCTCATAGATTCTAGCCTCAGCATCTGTAAAAGTCATTGCAGCCAAAAGATAAGGCTCTGACACTCTCTTAAAGGTTCCATTTTCTAATTGCTTAGTATATTTAACCTTAACCGTAAACCAATTGTTCATAAAATATTGTTTTAATTTTTTACAAAGATAAACCTTTTAAAATAAAAAAACAATAGTTATCTATGAATTCTGTGATTGTTAGTACTCATCATGTTGGTATCGAATATACCCATGCCCTTGTTTGTGCCAGCTCCGCCAGCTTGTCTTAAATTCTTTTTAGTGTCAAGATTGCTTTGATTAAGTGAATTCATTTGCTGATTCACCCAGTCTCTTCCAGAGTCTCCTCCACGTAGCTCCCATGATTGAATAAGACCTGAGTCTTTAACTGTCTTGCCAGCAGACTTCTCTGCTCTATAGGCTTGCTCCTGTGTATCAAAGAATGACTTAATCTTTCTCATTTGGTCAAAGCTTTGAGTTTGCTTAGATGCAAGCTCCTTAGCCTTAGAAAGCCCTGAGCCAATGTCTGTACCAGATTGAGTTAAGTTGTTTGATGATACGACATTTAATGCCTCCTGCGCTCTCTGAGCAACGTTTGGAGGTGGAATGAAAGATTTATTATTATCGAAGGTTACAGCTTCAGATAAAACCTCTCTAACTATTTTCCTAATTTCATTAATCTTCATAGAGTGTTCCCACACATCTTGATTAAACTCTGGCTCCTTTGGCTTTTGAACTCCGTACTGCAAAACATGAAGTTCTTCCATCGGGTATCCCATAGCTAAGTAACTATCTATTTCGTCTTCGTATACGTATGTCATGACATCATTTTAAGAATAGCTGTCTTGATGTCTTGAGGCAATCTTGAGGGAAATCCAAGTTGTGCAAGATTCCAATTCACCTCATCATAAAACGCTATATCATTAACTGGGGCACCGCTATTAAGAGTTCTCTTAATGGATATTTCAAGGCCCTCTCCATCTCTCAATGCTATTGAATTACCTTGAGCACCCTTGTATTGATTTTGATTAGCATAAAGATTGTCAATAATTGAATTAACACTCTTAAGCTGACCTGAGCCATTATAGCTTACGCCCTGCTCGTTTCCGCCCATGAAGTTTCCCTCCTGGGATTCTTTTAGTGCAGCTGTTTCTTTACCTGACGCAAGAGCTGATAATCTCTTAAATTCTTCTTGTAATTTTTCTGCGTTAGTTTCTTCTCTCTTTTCATTAAAGATTTCACCTCTTTGCTCAAAAGATTGAGTTAGTTTACGCATTCTATCCTTTTCTTTATTCTCTTCCATTGTAATAATTTTACCAAGTTATGAATCCAAGACCCATAGTTCCTCCATAGAATCTAGTTCCCTTTGGAATCATTGTCTTATAAATTTTTTCTAAATCAAACTTAGGGCTTGTTACCATTGTGTTTGTTGAGTTATTTGGCATGTCATCATCTGCCATAATATTCCCATCATCATCAACGATTTCATTAAGACTCTCATCACCCTGAGAAGAATTACTTAGGAAGTCGATTATAAAATAACGAAATACATCTTTAAATTTCTCTCTATTAGATTCCATCCACTTCTTAAAATCACTTACCTTAACAACAAGCATTAATTTCTTGCCATAAGAGGTCTCAAATTCAAGCTTAATATCTTCAGAATCAAAATTGACATCTAATATTTTTCCTACTTCACCTGGAGAAATGCTGATGACTTCTTCTCCTTCGTTAATAAGAACATTTAAACATAAGTCCTTTAATTTTTTCATTGAATACTTTTCTCATAAATAGGTTGAAATTAAAGAAACTATAACTTATTTAAGTAATCGTTAATTAAATTTGAATTTATGCTAAAAGATTCTACAGAAGCAGAGTTTTCCCGAAGAGGTTGAGAGCTAAAAAAAGTATTAACAACACTTGGAGCTCCAGATGAATAAGTGCAGCCACTAAGCCTTGTCTCAAGATATGTCTCACCATCAAGTCTAAGTGGAAATAAAATTACATTGTCATTATATTCAACTATGCTATTCAAAATTTCCATACTTGGCTCCTCATCAGCTCTAAAGTCTTGAAGGAATTTTCTCTCAACTTTATTTCCACTAACAGCGTATGAACACTTAACATACTCAAAATCATCTGTAAATTCAACATACTTGATGAGATTGTTTGTCTTGTCATACTGACTTATGCTATTATACGCCCTCGACTCCATCTTCCTCTTTTAATTTTAAGTCTCTGATTGGCTGGAATGATATGTCCTTATCAGTTAGGTAATCCATCATAAGTCTCTTGAACCTATTGCTACCAAGAGCGTTTCCAAACCCCTTAACTTGGTCAAAAATAAGTTCCTTATACTTGGAGTCATATTTAAACCCTATGGTATATCTCTCCATTTCCTTGCTTGGCCTATTTGGGTCTCTATCGAAGACTGAGCCCATTAAGTATGTTCCCTGAGCCACGTTAACAGCATACTCGGAAGCGCTATGTCTCATTTCTGGACCTTCCTTCATTATTCTACCAGCTGTGTCAAAAAGAACTATTTCAAGAGGTCCATTGTAGTCGTCCTCACCTTTTGTCTCAAGAAATCTAAATTTAGAAACGAATTCCTCAATAGCTCCAGACTTTTCAATCTCACTCTTAACCTTATAGAACTTAACAAGATTATCGTGATATTCAACAAGAGCATCGTATGTCTTTATTTTATTGAATTCTCTCTTTGGGTCAAAATCCATTACTTCCATCATCAACTTGGCATCATCATACTCAACAAATGAGAAATTACTGATGTTATTATAGTCTTTAAAGAAATATCTCGACTCCAAATAGCTATCAATTATTTGAAGTACTCTATCAAGCTCTCCTGGCTCCATTTTGCTTCTAAAGTAGAATGCGTCAATTGCATTTGTTAGCAGGTCCAGGTCATACTTCTGAAGAAGTGCTATAACACCCTTCTTATCATAGAACTTAAAGTATTTAATGATTTGCTTATATTGAGAGAAATTTTCTATTTTCTTAAAGATGAACTTAGAAATTGTTCCGTCTTCAACAGCATCAAGTACTTGAAATTTTCCGTCTGAATTCACAACCTTTCCGCCCTTATATGACTTATTTTGTCTAACCAAGTAGCTTGCCTCAGTCTCATCGTCTACAATCTTATAGTTAAGGTCATCCTCATTCTTGTTAGTATCCTTCTCATACTCAACTCTGTTTTTTGATTTATAAGCAAAGTCGTGAGCCTCCTTGTTGTCCTCATTAACTTCTTCATTTAACTTGTTGATGTACTTATTTACAAGGAAGTTAAATATGTTTACTGGAGAAGTGGCACCGCTATCTTCCATCTCCTTAGATGATGGTATCTCACACTCAAGCATTAACTCATATAAAAACTGAGAGCTCTTTGTTAGCGAAATTGTTGATAGGTTGCTGTATTTGATTATCCCATAAAATATGGATAGTAATTTTTTTATGAAATTTATTCCAACTTCATTTGGGGTATTTCTGATGAAGCTAAGAAATTCATGTACCATATTTCCATTTCTTGTATCTGATACAAAATTTGCAAGTCTATTGATGTACATGTGAAGTTTATAGAAATCAATAACCTTCTCTGTGTCTAATGTAAAAAACTTGTTGATATAAAAAATAACCTCATCCAAGTCAAATTCTTTTTCCTTGGAATTGCCGAAATCTCTGTAGAATAATTTTTTGCCATCTTTTTCAAATCTAATATACTTTATTGATTCGTCAAACAATATTTTAAATTCTTCACTGTCATCTTCAAGCTCTCTCTTAGCTATTCCAGGACAAACTTTAGAGTAATATATAATTAAGTCAGTGTCGGTCTCTTGAAACTCGTATCCAGATATAAAATAGCTACCTATTGATATTAACTTTCTTTTTATTTCTGGATTATTATAATTCTTGTTGCAATGAGGACAACTAACATTTTTATCAAGAGATAATTTAATATCCTTATATATGCCTCCATAGATTTCATCAGACTCCCCCTCTTCACTAAGCACATGTTGAAGGTCAAGAACTTCTTCTTCATTTTCACTTAAAAATTGATTTCCACAATTACAGAAATATCTATCTGACTTTTTATCTTCAAATATAAATGAATATTCCTTATCTATTTGGTCTAAATTTAAAATGGTATTTTTTATCATATTATGTATTTTTATAAGTATATTGATTTAAAACAAAAAAACCAAGTCCTTAGGACTTGGTTTTTTAAATAATATTATTTTTTTATTTTATGAATTCAAACAATCAATAAGTTAGATAAGTTTAGAAATTCTCTTAGCCTGCTCATTGATGAAGTTAAGAAGCTCTTTTTTATTTTTAAATCCTTCAGGAAGTTCAATTCCCTTAGCAATTCTTTCTGTTGTCTCATTTGACTCAGGAGCCTTTTCCTTAACAACAGCCTTTTTTTGTCCAGTTGTGTGTTTTTCTCCACCAGTAACATCTCCACCTGCCTCAACATAAGTCTTAGCTCCTTGGTCATCAATGTTCTTGTCTTGAGAATTCATATCAACCTTTTCTTTTCTATCCTCGAAAGGAGCAGATGCTGATGTTGAAGGGTTCTTAGTCTTAGACTCAAAGTTACCATTCTTCATACCCTCAATACTTGGGTTATCCTTAGTCCCTTTTTTGGTAGAATTAGCAGCTGTTACTTTAACTGCAGCTGAAATCTCCTCATCATGACCTTGGTCACCATCGTTCTTGTTCATTTTAACTTCAGTAGGCAATTCCTCATTAGTCATGTTAGCCTTCTTCTTTTCAAACTTACCATCAGTATTTTTTGTATAAGCAGAGCCATCAGAATTATCAACTCTATCTAATTGATTCATTTCAACATCTAGTGTGTCGCCTGCATCAATAATTTTGTCAGCCTCCTCTCTAAGGAGTTTAGAAGCTTCTTCTTTGATAAGTCTTTTAAGGTCTTCTGGAGAAATAGATATTTTCTTCATTACGATATGTTTTTTTATATAAATATTAAATAAAAGATAAAATTCACCATTTGCTGTAAACTTTTTTTGTATATTTGCGTATAAGTAAATAATATCAAAAAAATAATTGATAACTTAAAAATTAAAATTTGAATAATAACAGTAAAAAGGGCGGTAGAGAACTGCCAGGGTCTAAGTACAAGATAAACGAAAACATCAGATTCCAAGAAGTAAGAGTTATTGATGGATTGCCGAATGGCATTTATGACACGAGAGATGCCTTACGAGAGACTCAATCGCTTGGTTTAGATTTGATTTTAATTAGCGAAAAAGCAAATCCACCAGTCTGTAAGGCGATGGAATTCAGCAAATTTCTCTACGAAGAAAAGCAAAGAGAGAAGGAGTTGTTAAAAAATCAAAAGAAAGTAGTTCTTAAGGAAATTCAATTTAGTCCAAACATTGGGGAGCATGATTACGAGACAAAAAAGAAAAATGTAATCAAATTCCTACAGGATGGAAATAAAGTAAAGGTGACCGTATTCTTTAAGGGAAGAACTATTATGTTCAAGGATAAGAGTGAGTTAATTCTTACTAAGCTTGCTGTTGAGATAGAAGATTATGGAATTCCTGAGGCCCTTCCTAAGCTAATGGGAAAGAATATGATGTTCATTCTAAAGCCAAAAAAACAGTCTAAATAATGAAGGAGGAAGAAAAATTTCAGATTCGTCCAATCATATCACCATCAGATAAGGAATTTAAAAATAAGGTTGGAGCTGAGGCTTGGGAAAAAATAAAGAGCAAAACATTTAGAGACAATAACTTTAAGTGTCAGGGATGTGGCTTTGAGCCATATGATGTGCCAGCTGAAAAAGTTCTCGATGTTCACCTGGTAATCGAGAACGAAAATGACCCTATTGATTCTGAATTTAGAACAACATGTGTTTTATGTCATGTAATTGAGCATGCTGATGCTGCAATAAGCCAAGGATATGTTGCTCTTGTTAATAGCAAGTTTTCTCAAGGAGAGCTTGTTAATATTTGCAGAAATGGCGCACTTTCCAGTCACGTAGAAGACGGTGATATAAGATACCTAAGAAAGACACTTCCAGAATTTTTAGAAGAACTAAAAGATGGTCGCTCTCTGGAGGGCAAAGTTAAATTTGTGTTTACTGAAAAATACTTAAAAAAATTAGGAATTAATTCTTAAGCTTAACTGGAATTAATTTGTAATATTTGCCATCTTGAGTTTTTATAACTTGGCTTCCATCGCCAGTCTTAACATTAACTCTTTCATAAGTAAGTTTATCCTTATTTTTTTCAGTATAACTGTTAAGAACTTCTGAGATAGTATTTTTTGCTATCTGCTCCATCATCTTCTGCATGTTCTGGAAGTCGAAGTTTTGTTGTTCATTAGAAAATGAGGCTTGCTGCTGAAGCGGAGCCAGGGCATTTTCAACAGTTTCTTGTTGAGTAAACTTCATGTATTGATTTTGCTGTACTTGCTGTCTTTTCTTAGCAAGCATTCCAACTGGGTCAAAAGTTGGTCCATATCCATCTTGGTCAACAGAAAGCTCTGGTTGACTTGTTTGTTGCATATTCATTTGCTGAGCTGGCTGTGGATTATATGATGGAGAAGAGCCTCCGCCCATCATAGCCTCAATAGCTGCTAATTCACCACTTACTGGTGATACAGGACCAAAGTTACTTTCAACAGCAACAGTTTGAACTGGAGTATCCTGATTGTTTGGTCTCCTCTTTTGCTTAACTTCTGGCAAACCTTGAAAACCTTGTTGTTGTTGACTTTTTGATGCGACAAGAGCTTGAACAGCCTGCTTATTAGCACCGCTCTTAAGAGCCTGCAATCTTGCATGCTTGTCAGCATTCTGATGTGTTACTGGAACTGCTGATGCTGAGCCCTCACTTAGTGGCATTTGCGTTATTGGCATTGGTATTCCAGCCTCTCTCATTTTTCTAATTCTCTCTTCTTGTGTCATAATATCAAATTTTAATATTCATCATCTTCGTCTTCATTTTCTTTTTCGATGATTGTATCCAATTCACTATCATCAATTATATCTTCCAGTTCATCAGAAGAATCTTCTTCAGAATCTTCATCCATAGAGTCAAATGTTTTTTTAAACTTAATCTTTTCCTCCATGGTCAAGTCTCGTATATTTGATATTTTAAAGTCATGAAGAAAATTAAACTTTCTTTTTTTGATTTCTCCAGTTATTGGGTCTTCAAAATCATCTTCTCTAAATATGCTTAAAAATAATTCATAATCACTTGAGGATATATCCATTTTGATTGTCAATATATTCCCTACTCTTCCGAATTTTCTAAACTTTATTCCTCTACTAATCTGCTCAAAAGCCATTTCCTTAAGGTCTATATAGCTCTCTTGCTCTATTGATGAGTAAGTAACTGAATCGCCATAGAATTCTTCAAAGTGATTTGTTGAAAACTTGTAATGCAAATCCAATAGGATTGGCAACATCTTTTTTTTACTTTTTACCATAACTTAAAATAAGTACTTCTTGCCCTTGAGCATCCCACCAGGCATAAAATTCCTGATTCCTGTTTGGATGCATAAAAAACAGTCTGTCAATTTCTTTTTTATACAAGGTTTTCTTGAATTTGGTCTTCAGCTTCTCAATTTCAGACTTAATAAATTCATCGTCACTATCTATTTCAGAAAGAGATTTCTTAGCATCTCTTAAGTCATCGGTTAACCACTTTAGAATTAGTTTTCTGTAGTCCCTTTGATTATTAATTATTTTCTGAATAGTATGCATAAACCTAATTAAATATAAGATATGTAAATCTCAAAGTAAATAGTTAAGTTTATTATGGTGCAGGTATTGCCTCTGCCTCTCCTCCAGCCTGTGGCTCTGGAGCGGGAGATTCTTGTGGCTGCATTTCTTGTTGGCCTGGTTTAATTGTCAACTTCTCTCTCCAGTCTTTTTGCCAAGCATCATAATTCTGGTACAGTTTCTCAACAACATCTCTATTGCCCTTGTCTACACTTAAGTCTTCAGTACTTATTTTAAGTCCGTTCTTTAAAGAATATGCCCAAGTTATTTTTCCTCTATTACCCATTTCAATTGAGCCAGATGCTCCAGCCTCAATACCCCCAGGCCCAATAGACATTTTTAAGGAATATCCATTAGATTGTGTATCAAATATAACAGATGCGCCATCAATATCCTTAAGCATCTCTTCAAAAGAATCTTCAAAGCTAGTTACTTCAGATGATTGTATTTGAGGTATTCCGCTATTATAATTTTCCTTTATAGTTATAGGCATTATTTTAGCAGCATCTCTCTCCTCTGGCTTATCTCCACCATGAAACAAAGCTAACTCAAGCTCCTCCTCAGAAAGACCTCTTGGCTTAAATATTTTGCTTTTCTCAGCATTTTTTTGCTTAGCCTTTTCTCTAAGTTCCTCAAAAGCAAGAGAGCGAATTTCTTGCCTAATCATTTCTGTTAATTCATTTCTGGTCATATTCTTAAATTTGATTCATCCATATTCCTTTCTTATCCCACATCCATCTATGATATGAAAGAAGAGTGTTTTTTATCATTTCTTTGACTTCCTTGTGAGTAAGGCTTTCGTCAGAAACTTTCTTAGATGATTTATCTGCTTCATCCTTAGAAATTTTCTTTACTTGCTCCTTAGTTGGAACATCTTTCATGTGACTACTAATCACACTCTTGACAATATCTCTCACCTCTTTTTCAGTCATTACTTGCTTTTTAATTTAATTCTATTAAGCATATCAAACAATCTCTTGTCTGGATATACACCATCCTTATCCTTGCGAACATTTATATGTGTCCAAATACCAGGAGCTCCAGATGTAATTAAGTCATCTCTATACATGGTCCAGTCTTCGCCAAAGCTTAAGTCTTGAACTTTTATTTTATATTCCTTTATAATCCAACACAACAGGCTCTCAAGAGATTCAATCTGCTTATCACTATACGAGTGGTAATAATAATTACCGCTCCACTCTGTATCAAGAGTATATACTTCACTCGCAGGAACCTCTCCTCCATAAATATTCAAAAATTTTCCTCCAACCTTTTTAAGATTACCCCAAGAGCATAGTTGAATGCCGATAGAGCTTCTATCAAGCCTCCCCTTGCTTCCCTTAATTCCAAGATGATAGCTCCAATAGTCTGGATTAAATGCCTCATAAATTTTACCATCCTCAACACCCCTGCCACTAATAACAAAGGAAGTAGAGGTTCTATTTGTATTTTTGTCCCAATTTTTCATTATGCTCTTAGCATTTGGGCCACTGATTGTATGATGAATAAATATTTTATCCTTGTGTGTGGTTTGTTTTATAAATTGCTCAATAGACTGATTGTTATTAACATCAATATGCAATCCTTCATAGTTCTTTGTGTATTTATTACCTTTCTCTTCTTTAGATGTTCTTTTTTGAGCCGCCTTAATTGTTGCTATTGTTTTTTGTCCAGCAACACCGTCAACAATAAGTCCGAACTTTTTTTGAAAGGCCTTAAGAGACCTTAATGTTCTATTTCCAAAGTGACCATCAATAATTAAGTCGTATCCAAGTAGAGAAAGATGTTTTTGTAGTTGAGATACCTCAACGCCTCTGTTTCCCAGTGTAATCATAGTATTTTTACTATAAATAGAGAATAAAAAGCGTTTCTAATGTTAGAAATATTAATATATTTATTAAAAAAATCATACTATTTGAAACATTTTTAAATAACTACCGTATAAAAAGAAAGAACCAATTAAAAAAGTAAAGATGAATAATTTTGAAGATACTAAGTTTAATGATTTAACAGAAGAACAGTTAAACGAAATGACAGAAGCTCAAATTGTAAACAAGGCTCTTTCTGAATATGTACACGAAATCAACAATCACGTAAAAGCAATTAAGACTTGTACATACCACGCAACTGGTTGTTTGTTGATTGTTTTAGCTGCTATCGCTCCGTTTGGACCATATGCTTTATTGGCGTTAATCCCATCGTTATTTTTTACATACCATATTTTTAAATTTAAAAAGAGCATGGTTTGGCATGTTAGGTCTTTTAAATCTACAGCATCAATGTATAATAGTCTTGGATTTTGTGACTTAGTTTCTGTACACGAAAGTAATATTAGTAAAAATGTTGTAATTGGAGATTTTTACAAGGTAAACTAAAAAAACATCATAAAAAAAGGGAGTCAAATATTTGACTCCCTTTTTTTATTAATTTTATTAATTATCTATTAATGCTCGTTACTGAACCGCTTCTGTCAGCAGCATCACCTGAATTAATGTATACAAGTTTTCCTTCTGGACCTCTTGCGGTAATTTGAAGTGCTCCACCGAAGTTATCAGCCTTTGCTTGAGAAATTAATTCCTCACGCTCCATGTCAGATAATATGTTTCCAGTTAATTTAGCAAGACTTCTTGCTTTCACTGAAAGGTCTTGCATGAACATATCTTGACCACCTTGTGTTGTATTCATTACGTTTGAAAACCATCCTTCTTCCATTTCTTCTCCTTCTCCATATGATTCGTTCATAAGAGTTTTAAGTTCAGCTTGAAGTGCTTTCTTTTCGTTTTCAAGAACCATTCTCTTCTTAAGTTTAAGAGCTTCTTCTTTAATCATTTCTCTAAATTCAGAGATTGTTAATTCTTTTTTTGCCATGACAGTATTTTTTTGTTAACGTTATTATACTTTGTTTTCAATAAATAGAATTAAAAAAAACAAAATTGTTTTTTATTTTAATCTTTCTAATAAACTTTTGAAAATACTTTCATGAGACACATTGATTCTCTTATTAAAATCTTTATTATCAAGGACCTTGCTTACAACCTGTGACTTCTCCTTAAGCAGCTCGTTAATATCCTCATCAATTGTATCAACACATATGTATTGAATTATCTGAATATTATCATGGGTAGTCGTTGCTCTATGGATTCGGTCCTCTGCCTGCTCCATATCTATTTTTAAATTTTCATTTGTATTTATGAATATGAATACAAAAGAGTTTATAGAAAGAAGTGATAAAATTCATGGAAGATATAATTATTCGCTTACAGAATTTAAGTCATATAAAGAGAAAGTTAAAATAATATGTGCTGAACATGGGATATTTGAGCAAACGCCAAACAACCATTTATATGGAAAGAAGGGGTGTAAATTTTGTGCAAAAAATCAAAAATATTGTACCAAAGATGTATTGAGTGAATTTAAAAAGATACATAATAATAAATATAACTATTCTTTTGTTAATTATGATGGTATGTTTAAAAAAGTAAATATTTTGTGCTCAGAGCATGGTGAATTTAAACAAACTCCAAAAAACCACTTATTAGGAAAAGGTTGTCCAAAGTGTGCTGGAAAAAGTTTAACAAAAACAGAAACATTAAAAGAACTTCAAGTAATTCATGATAATTTATATGATTATTCTAAGTCTGAACCTCAAAAAGCAAAAGACAAAATAAAAATAATATGCAAAAAACATGGTATGTTTGAACAAACGTTAGATTGCCATAAAAGAGGTAGAGGGTGTCCAAATTGTAAAAAATCTAAAGGAGAAACTTTAGTTAGAAAGTTTTTAATTTATAATTGTGTTGAATTTGAATCTCAAAAGAAATTTAATAATTGCAAAAATATTAATCATTTGTTGTTTGATTTTTATTTACCAAAACACAATATATGTATTGAATATGATGGAGAGCAGCATTTTAATGCTGATAAATTTTATGGTGGTCAAAAAGGCTTATTAGAAATACAAAAAAGAGATGATATTAAAAATGATTTTTGCAAAAAAAACAATATAAATTTAATACGAATTAGTTTCAGAGAGTTTAAAAATATAAATGAAATATTGACCCAAAAACTAATATTAATCAAACAGGTTTAATTGCATTTCTATCAAAAACAACCAATTCATCACCTTTCACAAGAGCTGCTTTATATCCTTCTGAAATTAATGTATCAATAACGTGTTTACTTTCTATATTTGAATTGATTCCAAATTTATCAAATAAACCACTTCCAAAAAACACCTTTCCTTGAAATATGTATTCACTTACATTTCCGTAATACTGTGCTTTATCTTCGTTTAAAGAATAATATGTAAATGGTAAAGGCGTATCTCCTTGATAAAAATTTTTACCACTTTCATGAATACCTCTGTAAACTAAAATTGGTTGCCCAGATTTTAGTTTAACATATTTTTGATGTTTTGAATCCAAAACTTCCTTTATAATATTTCTAATTAAGCTTCTTAATTGCATAATTATAAATATTCAAATTTAATAAGATTTTAAATTATTAATTAATTGTTTTATAATACTTGAGTCAGAAGAAGTTATATCTTTTTTAATTATTTTACCATCTAAAACTTTAGATACAACATTTTCTTTTTGATTTAGTAAATCTCGAATAAGTTCATCTATCGTATCAATACATATATAAGTTATTATTTGAATGTTGTCATGTGTTGTTGTGGCCCTGTGAATTCGGTCTTCTGCCTGAAGCATATCACCTGGAGTCCATGCAAATCCAAGAAATATAAGCTTAGATGCCTCTGTCAAGGTAATACCAACTCCAGATGCTCCAATCATACCAGAAAATAGACAAATATTTTTATCCTCCTGGAATTTCTCAACAGATGACTGCTTTTCCTCTTGATTCATACTACCTGTGTGAATAACAGCTAGGTCTTTATATTCCTTGTAGAGTGTTTCTGCAAGAATTTGATAGTCGGACATCACAACAAGCTTGTCTCCATTACTTGATATATCACTAACTATTCCATCACTAATCAGCCTGTTCAACTTAACGTTTCCAGTAAATTGCTTAAGCTTGTGAATTTTTTCAAGATATGACTGCTCTTTTTCTTCCTCACTTCCACCTTCTCCGATAACCTTTTTCATCTCCTTAAGAAGTTTTTCGTATTCCTTTCTCTCAGTTGGAGTAAGTTCTATTTCAATTTCTGTGTAGGTCTTATCTGGGAGCTGGCTCAAGACATCCTTTTTAAGCCTTCTAAGGAAGTATGGAGATATTCTGGTAAACAATTCTTCAAGATTGGATGCTCCACTGTAGTCCCATCCAAAATTAGTCTCATATGCAGCACAATATCTAAGTCCAAAGTCATGGCTTGAATTCCACATTTCTGGGTCCATAAAGTTAAGTCCAGAGAAAAACTCCATCGGCCTTGACTTGATGGCTGTACCAGATATTAAAATTCTCTTATCAACAGTATCTCTAAACGCCTTCTTAATAATCTGAGTCCAATCTGTCTTAACACTCTTGATTCTGTGGAACTCGTCAATTACAATCATATCATAATCCTCTGGGTCAATAAAGCTCCCATCCTTATCTTCTATGTATACAAGGCCACTAATTCTTGACTTAAATGAGTTTGTATTCTTGCACATCTCACACTTCTTGTGCTTCTTGTTTAGGTCGGTTATCTCAGTTCCACACTTTTGCATACCCTTTCCAGGAACAATAACATTTCCATTACACTTATGCTTGTACTCAAGTTTAATATAGCTCTGAATTGACTCATAATTTATGATATGAAATAAACTCTCTTCTTTGCTGTAGTTCTTATTTTTACTTCTCTTGCTTGGAGTGTACTTAAAGACATGAGCCTTCTCGTTACTAAAGTTAATAACCTCTTTTCTCCAGTTAAGCTTAAGAGATGCTGGACATATTACCAACGTCTTTAGCTTATGCTTGGCTGCATATGTAATTGGAGGCAAGGTCTTACCTACACCTGGCTGGTCTCCAAGAATGGCCTTACCCTGATTTATTTCAAAAAATTTAACAGCCTGCTTCTGATAGTCATATGGCTGAATTTTCATGAAACTAAAATCCATGTCATCAAACACAAGAGTGTCTTCCTTTGCCTTTAAGGCCTCTGCCACTCTTTTTTGTCTTTCAAGATATTCTAACCTAAGACCATTTAACTCCTCTGGTAGGAGATTTTCAAACACAAATGGGATTGAGTTGTCTACCATAAAAGATATTACATTCCCTATTTGAACCTCTCTAATTATTCTAACCCACTCATCTCTTGTTCCACCATTAACATCGAGAACATTATCAATTCTCACAGACCTATGCTCCTTAGGGAGCGTCTTTATATATGTTGTTAAAATAGGGAGATAGTCAAACCTTAGCTCATAATTTGTTCTTAATTTTCTTAGTTTAACGGGTACTATTTCTTTCTTCTTTGCCATTATTAAATATAAGGATTACAAAGTATTAAATCAAATAAATAGGCAAACTACCTGACTTTCTCTCTCTTTTTTTTGATTCTAAGGTTTTCTGCCCTCTTAATGTAAACCTCCTCCTTCTGGATGCTTTCCTTTTTGTCAACAATAGCTTTTTCTAGCTTTGTCAAAGGAATCATCTCGCCCTTGTAGTCGCCCACTTCTGGCTCCTTAGCAAATTTCTTAACCTGAATGGATTCTCTGATGAATTCTGCTATGAGACGTACATCTTGCATGGAGTGTCTTACATCTACTCCAGCAGTCTTGTTACCCTTAAGAAATTGCTCAGTCCTCTTAGTGTTGCTCTTAGCAACTTCAATCAACTTATATAGCAAATCGAGTTCACTGTACTCTCTTAGCTCTTCTAACTCATTCAACTCCATCTTTATTAGTGTTTTCTTCTATTTTGCCTTCTAAATCTTGAATATTGACAATACCTTGCCTCGCAAGCTCCTTGTCTTGTTCTCTCTTCCTGATTACGTCAGTTACATTTATTCCTGACTTCATAGCCTGATATAGGTCGATTGCAAATCTGTCATCAGTATATAGATTGTGATTTACTCTATACCAAGACTTACCCTCCATGCTAATTTTCTCACCCTCACTACTCTCTTTTTTGAAGTCGAGCCAGAAGAATCCAACCATATCTTCTTCATCATTTAATCTCTTAATTACTTCTGCCTCTGGGTTTAGGGGATTAATGCCCTTGGACTCAATTTCTCTTAGGTTTTCTGCAACGTAATCAAGAATTTCCCGCTTATTATAGTATGCCATGATTTTTAGTTTTTAGTATACTCTTGAATTTTTTCTGCAGTCTTAGCGCCAATACCCTTAAGAGAGGTTAGGTCTTCAATTTTCTGAAGCTGACCATAAGTATTGATGTCATTACTTTGAAGCACTCTCAATATCCTATCATCAAAAATAAGGTTTGAAAGTTTTGTATTGGCTCTTATAGCCTCAGCATTATTTACTAAGTTAGCCTTAATTGACTCTTTTTTCTCAGCCGCAGTATCGTTGATTTCATTGATTTCGTCAATATACTTCATTAGGCCAAAACCAGATACATCAAGAACATCTATAATGTCAAGAATTTCTACAAATCCCTTATCAAAATTAAACCCATCAATATTAAATTCAAATGTGTTTATGGTTGCTCCGTAGGTATCCATATTTAAGTCCAAGTTAAATCTGAATCCGAAATCATTTTTATCATACTTTGCTTTTTCATAAGAAAAAGTGTACACGTTATCTTTTTTTCTTCTGTAGAAGATGTTTTTTTCGCCCTTCTCAAGACTATCTATTCCCTCCTTAAGTTTTCCAACAAAAAATGATATTTCTTCTTTTCTTGCTGGAGTTATTTTAGCCATCTCAGTCTTAATAAAATTTCTTGATGATGATGGCACAGTGTTCATTGAACTAAGTGAAGTTCCTGGTTTAATATTAAACCCCTGAGTATATTTAATGTCTGGTGGACGCATTTCAGGAGATGGTGTAGATATGCGCTTTGCAAACTCTTCTTGCAGAGCCCTATTGGAGCCTCTCTTAATTTCTTGTAATTTTTGAAGGAAGTCACCGCTAGGATTTTTTATAACATCATCAGCAGTTAAGCTTTTGTCTTTTTTGCTTGAGTCCTTAACTCTTTCGACAGCCTTCTCAGAGTAAGTTCCATCAGTTCTTTTGCCTGTGACAATAGAGCTCATTTTATCCACATCAAACTTAAACCCATTATATTCAAATATTCTTCCAGGCTCATGTGTTGATGGAGTTTCTTGTTCTTTTGACTCTTCTGGAGCCTCAACAGATGTGTTATTGAACTCATTTTCATCAACGGTATTTGTGTGAATAAATCCAGGTGATGAGATTTTCTCTTTTTCGATTGCCTTAGGAGTTTCTAGTGCTCCAAACAGCTCTTCCTGCATCTCTCGCAAGATTTGCTTTCTAATCTTCTTAATTTGCTTCTTAGAGGAACCGCTATATAGTTCCTTGATTACTGACTTCTTTAAGTCATTTTCAAATTGTTTGATGGCCGATTTTTTAATGGCCTTAATTAACTTTTTGTTTTCCATTGTTTTTATTTTAGTTTATTTTCAAGCAACATTTGCCTGTCTTGTTTTTTATTATTATTGCATAAAGGATGCCTCCCTCCCTTGAACTTACAGAACATGCATCCAAGAAATTCATTCCCAGTATGCTTAATCTTAGGGAATCTATTATTGATATGGATGCTTTCAATTGTTTCAGCGAGCTTTTGTAATGACTCAAAAATCTCATCATTATTAGAATCTATTTCAACATACTGTATTCCACCGCAGCCAGATTCTGGCTTGTTCTTGTATTTTAATCTATTTAAAACAACATACTCACAACTTATATTATCGAGAGAGATGTTGTTTTTTCTTGACCAGAAATATTTATAAAATCTCATTTGACAAAGAAATATATCATCAGCCAGCTTCTTGTTAACACTCCACTTCTGACCAGATGTTTTCCAGTCAATAATTACATACTTACCAGTTTCTCTGTTTTGAACCACAAGGTCAATAAATCCCTTAAAGTAAAATTCCCCATAGACATGCTCAAATAATGGCTCCTCAACAGATATTATTTTGTATTTTTTGAATATGTCCTCAATGGATAAAATATTAAGTAATTCTACACCCTGCGCTAAGTATTCATCAAGCTGATGCTGGAACCCTGGCTCATCACTCAAGTTGTCGAGCATGTCCTTGGCAAATGTTCTCTTGAAGAAATCAATCCTTCTACTTAGCCCAATAGTATCCTTCAGTGACTTTTCAAGAGCAGCATGAATTGCATTACCAAAAAATAAATGAACTGTCATAGCTGGCTCCGAGAGCTTTAAATATTTTTCAATTAAGTGCTTATGACCACATTGATTAAATAAACTAAACTCACTAAAGCTAATATGTATTTTATCGGCATATTTAGTATTAGATGATATGTAGTTTAAATCCTTATCCATTTTTTATTGGGGTTTTACTAAATATGTGAAAAAAAAACCTAAAAATCAAAAATTTAGAAGATATTTATAAAAATAATGAAAGGACTTACTGAAAATAAAGTTAGAAAAATGATTAGAGATGTAATAAAAGAATCTCTAATTTTAGAAATATCTTCAGAGGAGAAGTGGGAGCTTATGGGCAAAAGTGTTTCCAGAGTTCCTTTTTCTCAGGAAATGATGAAGCAAGCAATTGAGCAAGGTAGAGAAGTTGGAATAAACTATCGCTCAAAGAATGATAAATATGAAATGCCAATAATAAAGACAAGAATTATTCATCCAGTTGCAATGGGAACAGATAAAAGTGGAAACGTTGTAATTAGAGGGCTTCACATAGCTGGTCAATCTGAAAAGGCTGCAAGAGAAACTGGGGTTAGAAGTGCGGAAGTTCAGGCAGAGAAAGACGGGATGAATGCGTGGAGACTTTTTAAGGTGGAGAATCTGAAGTCTATGTGGTTCACTGATAGGTTTTTTAATGATAGCATCCCTGGCTATAACCCAAACGATAAGGCAATGTCAACAAAAATTGTTACATATGACCCAAGTGTTGCTAAGCAGTATCAAGACCAACTTGTAGCTCAGTCAAAGCAGGGTCAAGAGCCTCAGCAACCAGAAGTTCAGCCACAAGTTCAGCCTCAGCCTCAACAACAAGCTCAGCAGGCTCCAGTTAACAAGGATATTGAGCAGATGGGTTATGAGGACCAGCCAATACAAGAAAAAAATATTAGAGGGTTTTTTAAGTAAATCAGTTACCTTCTGATTTTTTCTTAATTTCCTCTAATCTCTTAATCTCAGCGGCTCTATCAATGGCCTCCTTCAATATTTTATCAGCCTTAACTTTTAGAGTAAACAAATCAATAGACGTACAGGTTGAGCGCTGCCATGCTTCAATTTCAAGCTTTTTATCTTCAACATAAAGATGATATAGGTTTAAGCCTTTTTTAATTCTAAAGGTATAGTTGTCATTATAGTGTCCTTCGTAATTAATTCCTCTCTTATCACTATTGCTCCAGTTGACCATTAGTCGTGGGTCTTGCTCATCCTCCTTAGGCTTTTTAGCCTCCTCTTTTTCAAGCAATCTAAGTTTTCGCTTAATCTTTTGAGCAACCTCTTCCTTGAGAGCAGCCTCCTTAGCTTGAGCTTCCTCCAGCAATGCCCTCTTCTCTTTTTCTCTGGTCTTAATTTCAGATTTTTTGATTGCGTCCATTGCCTCTCTAGCAAGTTCCTCAATACTCTTATCCGAATTGTTTGTTGTATTCTCTTTATTTGTCATTATGTAATTGTAATCTTAGATAATCCAGCCTTAGGGTTGTTTGCCAATACTTCTGGGTCTAAACCACTGGTCACCTTAGCAACCTCAATGATGTTGTCAGCAAAGTCCTTAATTTCATTCCTATGGGTAATTATCAGAACGTTTTTATACTTATTACGTAAGTAGTTCAAAATATTTACAACGCCCATTGTAAGCTCATCATCAAGAGTACCAAATCCTTCATCAATTATTCTAAGAGATGGCTTTGTAAGACGGCTCATGTATCTAAGAGCCTCAGTTATAACTATTGATGCTATAAATTTCTGTGAGCCAGATGCAGATGCAAGCGGAAGAGCATCAGACTTGTCTTCGCTGAAGAAGAATGTCTCTACAATGTCTCCATTAGTAAGAATTTCAAGCTCAATCTTAAAGTCAACAACCTCAGATAATATTGAATTAATCTTGCTGTTTATAATTGGAAGCTTCTTTCTTATAATTGCAGCTGGAATACCGTCTCTATGGACAGCCTGCAAGTAAATAGAATATTTCTTAAATAACTTTTCAGAGTTCTTGATGTCCTTAAGTTTTTCATCATAACTGCTTCTATTGTTTTCAAGAACCTTAATCTCCCCATAGGCCTTATTTATGTTGGTATCAAGATTAAAGGTAGATAGCTTATATGTTTTAAATAACTCCTTCTTTTCATCAATTTTAGACTGAATTTTCTCGTTATTCTTAACCTTATCCTTATTTGCCTCGAATTTAACCAGCTTCTGACTTAGTTCATCTATTTTTTTGTTAACAGAATCAAATTCTTCCTTATCCTTTTTAAGTTCGCTTGTTTTTTTGTCAACAGAACTATTGTGTTCAATAATGTCCTTGGAGCCTTCGATTAATTTAATTTTATCTTCAATCAATTTTATTGAATCCTTTCTGACTGCTATTGATTCTTTGATTAGAGTAATTTTTTCTGTCGAGTCATCAAATTTCTTATTTTGAGACTTAATAGTTTCATTTCTAAGAATTTCACCCTGCTTAAATCTAATTAAATCTTCCTTTATTTGTATGTCATGCAGACATGCCTCTTCCTTTATAGGGTCTGCAGCATGCTCTACGTGCCCACAAGTAGGACAGCACTTACCTTGATAGGTTAGAAGTTTATTCTTGAGCTCAGATAGTGCCTCCCTAAGCCCCTCTATTTCTTCAGGGAATTTTTCAACAGACAACTCACTTCTCTTTGGATTCTTAGAAATAAAATCACTAACAGTCGTTAGGTTTGACTCTGCTGTTGTTAGTGTTTTATTTTCTTGGTCCAATTTTATCTTAAGCGAAGATACGCTCTCGCCCTCTCCAAATGGGAGCTCTTTTTTAAAGTTCTTGGATAACCAGTCTTCTGCTGATTTAATATTCAATTGAAGGGTTGACTTTGTTTTAGTAAAGGCGGCCAATTGGCTGTCAGCACTCTCCTTACTTGTTATTCCTGAATCTTCAATTTTCTCAAGCTGACCAGTAAGTTCTATAATTTCATCGTTTACATCGTTCTGCTTAACTTCTGATAGATTTTTTTCTTCCTTAAGAGAATCATGCTCCTTTTGTTTCTCAACTATTTCAACATCAATGTCTTTAATTTTATTTTCAATCTCAATTGTATTTCCAAGGTCCTTCTGCTTTCTCTTTACTTCGTTAAAGAAGTTCTTTGCATAGTCATGTCTATCCTTATATGGTTCAAGACCAAGGAACCTGCTTATAAGAGTATTTTTTGGCTGCTGAGATTGATTGATGTAGTCACCATTTCCGCCTTGAGCCTGTAGTGAAGTTTTTGTGAAGTCATCAAATGTTCCAATAGCATCCTTGACAAGCTCCTGAACCTCTCTTTGCTCTCCAGTCTTTCTATCAGACAATTTATCTTCCCACTTCTCACCAACATGAGTACCATCGTCATCATATTCCTTAACAAGTTTTTCGTAGCTGGTGTTAAAGGTGTTTTTTCCGCCCTTGCTCGTTATTCTTCTTACAATTCTATACTTCTCTCCATTAATTCTTAAATACAGCGTTACGTAGCCTGAATTTGAGTCAGTATAGATATTTACAAGGTAATTTGAACTATTCTGATTACCATTAAGTATTTCCTTATATAGTCCCCAAACAATAGCCTTTACAACGTTTGACTTACCATTGAAATTTTTTCCAAATATTCCAGTTAGCCCAGAGATATTGTTGAAGTCAATCCTGATAGGCTTCTTATCGAAAGAAAGTATATTACTCACCTCTATTGAGTCAATCTCCCAATCATCAATATAGTTTAACTTGGAGTCATCAATCTCAAGAGCCTCATCCACTTCTCTGGAGAACTTAAGGAGCTCATCCATGAGTTCATCGTCAATATTATATTCACCCTCCTTAATGTATTCCCTAAATATTTCCTCAAATGTATATTGCCTTGCATCATCCTCTTCTGATACTTCAGTTATGTCTCTTCGTATTTCCTTGAACTCGACTCTAACACTCTCACATCCATATTTATCCTTGACAAGTCTCTTGATGTGATTTTCTTTCTCAACAGAATAATTTTCCTCGTAGTCTTCCCAGATAATATATACCTTCGTCTTCTTTTTGTTATTACTAAATCTAACGAACTCAACTCTCTCCTCAACGTCTTCTCCTCTCGCTATATCAAGCTTAGCGAAGCCATAGTCATTTAGAATAAACTTTCTCTCGTGTGTGCAGTCATCGGTATTCCAAAGTAAATACCCCTTGTTTATTGACTCCCCGAAGTTCTGTTGTATTAAACTTCCACTATATCCTGCTGTAGGAGATTTTCTGCGTATTCTAATTTTATTTCCCATAATTATTTAACTCTTTTAAAAACTTATATTCAAAATTTTCTTCCTGTATTTCACTTCCCCAAAATCTAATAAGTTCGTATCCACTTTCTTTGGCAAGATTATTTTTAAATTTATCATTTTTAACATTAATCTCCTGAGTTTCATTCAAAGTTTTATAAAAATCTGGATGTCCATGCCAATAATCTCCATCAGCTTCAATCAACAAATTATACTCAGGTAAAAAGAAGTCGTATATTTTATATTTTTCTTTATCAAAATAAACATAAAAAGATTTTTCAAATTTAATTTCATTATTATCAAGCAACTCACTTATTTTATCTTCTATACTTGTACTTCCAGTTTTTTTAAAAGCATCTATCATTAACTCAAAAGAGGTTTTTCCATACAATTTTAAATTAGTTTCTTCACACTTTTTCCTAATTCCGTCATCTTTCCATCCATGGTCAACTCCATAATTTTCTAAAAACGTTTCTTTCCTCTTTTTTTTAGAATTTTCATCAGTTCCGCACCAATGACCACTCTCTTCTCTAAACTTTTCTTGTCCTTCTTTAACCTTTTGCCTATGCTCATCGCTTTCCCACATCTTAGTAACTCGCTCAGACTGCCACTTCTTCCACTCTTCGGAGTGCTCCTGTCCATATACTGGGTTTCCTTCTCCCTGGTAAAGCTCCTTCTGATGCGTATCCTTGCAATTTCTGGAGCAATACTTTTTTCCAATTGTATTAATTCTATATTCTGTGTCTTCAAACTCATTGCCACAGAATATGCAGCTAACTTTTATTCTCTCAGATTTTTTTTCTCTATAACCTTCATATTGGCACTCAGTTGAGCAATATACTTTGTTCTTTGTTTCTTTTTTGCAAATTTTACACTCATTCATTTCTCTTCAGTTTTGTTGGATTATCAATTATAAATACCAACAAAAAAAATAAAAATCAATCAATATTTTCTATATCAAAACCAAGCCTCTCCACTCTTGCTTTACCTCTCGATTCAAGCTCTTCATCTATAAACTTTTCATTAACTTTGAATCTACTCTTCCTGGAATCGTCTGAGTTTTTTATGTCATAATATATTCCTTCTTCATCTTCTCTATAGTCCCAGATACCACCAAGCTTTTCCTCTCCTTTGTCGTCAACAACAACTTCAATCGCCATTCCAAGCGGGTGAAGAAATCTTCTGTTCAACTCCTGAATATATCCTTTCTCACGAAACTCTTTAATATCAATTCTTTTAATTTCTTTTTCCATAATAATATTTTAAATTATTCTTTTACAATTTCCCACCCTTCTGCTTCGTAATCCTCAAGGTCATTTTCATCAATTAATTTCTCTTCCCATCTGTCGAACGTCTGATATTCATGAATATCACCAAGCATAACCATATCAAAATTATTGAATGTACTGAGGCGCATTAGATTATCTCGCTTATCCTCATATCCATTATCCATTCTTGCTCCATAGACAGTTCCATGATAGAATGCTACATATTTTTTTCCTGGCTCTTTCTTTTCTAAACTTAGAATTTCATTATCCTTGCAAGAGTATACGCCATAGACAAGCTCTTCATTAATGTTATAGAATCCACTGTCTGGGAAGTAGTAGACCGCATTATGATTGTAGTTTATTTCATTTTTATTTTCACCAGTAACGATATAGGCTTTCTTTGCATCTCCATCTTCAATTAAATTAGCAAGATAGAAGATGGGGGAAATAGCATCTCCTTGCTCCAGCTGCTGAAGGTTAAGGTCATGGTTTCCAAGAATAACATCCGTTGGTGCTATCTTGGCTAAGTTCAATAAAAACTCAGCTAATAGATTGAATGAGCCAGGTGACATGTTAATCTTGTGATGCACAAGGTCTCCTGCCACATAAATTCTATCTGGCTTTTGTTTCTTTAGGTCCTCATATAGCCTGTCAAAAACTTGTCTATACTCATCATGTCTTGAGCCGAAGCGTATTTGGATGTCTGCAAGGTGTGCTATTTTCAT
>JACCDZ010414505.1_pt1 | contig 29986 bp, 29 predicted proteins | sample 7449551 | NCBI WGS metagenome assembly JACCDZ01 (sample SAMN15323452, study PRJNA562643) | freshwater metagenome | isolation source: river surface water | place: USA:Blue River Watershed | collected 2017-08-18 | reverse complement strand
CTCGTTTATGACGATATCTGAGATAGAGCCAACGTTTGTTGCAACTATTGGCAGACCGGCTTGCGCGGCCTGAATCAAAGTAAGTGGAATACCTTCGTTATCGGAAGTCAGGATCGCGATATCGCTGGCGGCGAAGATTTGGTCAATATCGCTGCGCCATCCAAAGAAAGTCATATTCAATTGCTCTTGCATCGCTCGCTGCTTTGAACTTTCAAATAGCTCACCTTCGCCGGCCACCAAGAAACGCAGATCAATTCCGCGGCGCTTACATTCTGCTGCCACATCCAATAAACGATCTGGTCGTTTGATCTGAGTTAAGCGACCCACGAAAGTGCAATAAAGAACTTCGGATGAAATACCCAGCGCACCCTGCACTGCTGCTTTTGAACCAGACTTAGGGGCAGGAAGTCCAGGAAAGAAGACTCGGTACTTATCTGCACGACCAATTCCTACCGCCAATAAATCATCTTTAACTTTGCTGCCGATCGCGATCAAAACACTGGTACGCGCTGCAAAGAACTTCTCAATCAAGATAACTAATTTAGTTAACGAAGAACTGAAATATCCATGAAGCAAGTGGCCATGGAAAGTATGAACCCGCACCGCTCCACGTCCCGCCAATAGCGATGCCAAACGTCCAAGCACACCAGCTTTAGCGGTGTGGGTGTGAATTACATCCGGTTTATATTTACGGATAAGTGAAACCAAACCGAAGAATGCTTTTAGATCTGCAATCAAAGAAACCGAACGCCCTAAACCAGCAATGCGTGTTGCCTTAATATCTTTAGCGACGGTATCTAAGTAATCCGCTTCATTTTCATCGCAATAACCAGTAACCAAGATCTGCTCAAAACGGTTTTTATCTAGCCCGCGCATGAGTTCGGCCACGATCACAGCAGGACCACCCACATTCATGCGGGCGATTATCTGCATTACCTTTACTTGCGCGGCCATGTGGTTATCTTCTCGCAAAAAGGCGCGATAATTGCGCACATGACCAGTGGTGAATTCGTCTCAAGTTGCACCGCTGATGCGCTCTCATCTGCCGCTCAATTACTTAAAGATGGCGGACTTGTCGCCTTTCCCACTGAAACTGTTTATGGCCTGGGCGCCGATGCCACCAACCCCAACGCGGTTGCTGGCATTTATCAAGCAAAAGGCCGCCCGGCAGATCATCCGCTAATTGTTCACATCCATTCGATGCAGGCAATGGGCGAGTGGGCAGATGAAATTCCTGATTATGCAATCGCACTTGCCCGCAACTTTTGGCCGGGACCAATGACGCTAGTTCTTAAGCGTTCATTACTTGCTGAAGATTTTGTAACAGGTGGGCAACCAACAGTTGGTTTACGAGTTCCTGACCACGTTGTTGCACTCGCTTTACTTTCGGCCTTTGAAAGGATCGGCGGAAAAGGAATCGCAGCTCCTAGCGCCAATCGCTTTGGCCATGTTTCTCCAACTACAGCTGATGCGGTCCGCGAAGAGCTTGCAGAATATTTAGCGCCGACCGATCAGATCCTCGATGGCGGTTCATCATCAATAGGCGTTGAATCAACGATCATCGACTGCACATCAACGGCGCCACGCATCTTGCGCCCCGGTGCCATCACGATCGAGATGATCGAAGATGCCACTGGTCTTAAAGTCTTAACCGAAGCGACAAATATTCGAGTCAGCGGATCACTTGAAAACCATTACGCACCAAGTGCAACCGTTGAATTAAATCGCACACCAGTTGCAACAGAAGGTTTCATCGCACTTGCAGAATACGAAACACCTGAAAGCGTTATTCGTTTGGCAACGCCAAAAACCATTGAGGAATTTGCACGTGTAATTTATTCAGCTCTTCGCGATGCCGATAAACAAGGCCTAAAAACTGTGGTGGTTCAAGAGCCAGCCGGTGATGGATTAGCCCTTGCTATCCGCGACCGCCTAATGCGAGCGTCAAAGGGGAGATAAAACTCCGCTAAGATACGGCCAGTGGTCGGTGCTACTTTCGCCGAATTACAGTGGGGCCTTTAGCTCAGTCGGTAGAGCAACGGACTTTTAATCCGTGGGTCGTCGGTTCGAGCCCGACAGGGCCCACGTGTCATCCTCGCAGCCGCAGAAAGATAATTCGTGGCTACCGATCTATCTCGCCCTAGGAGTTGTCTGGGGCTGTTCATTTATCTTCATCAAACTCGGACTGGAATTCTTAACTCCATTTGGTGTTGCTTTCGGACGATGTGCACTCGGTGCAGTGGCGCTGTTGGCATGGGCAAAGTACAAAGGAATTGCACTACCTAAATCAAGGAGTCTTATATTCCATCTTTGGGTTGTCTCGTTGCTTTTGAATGTAGTTCCAGGTTTCTTCTTCGCTCTGGCTGAAACAGAAGTGACTTCAGTTCTTGCAGGAATCATCAATGCCGTAACGCCACTGATGACTTTGCTAGCGATAATGGTCGTCACAAGAGATGAGAAGCCCAAGTTGTATCAAGTAGTTGGAATTCTAATTGGATTTACTGGAGTGTTAACAGTCTTAGGTGCTTGGAAAGGCCTTGGTGAAAATCCACTCTGGGCAATTTTGATTTTGCTTGCTGCAGTTACTTGTTATGGATTTTCATTTCCGTATTCGCGCCGTTTTGTATTGCCACATAAATTAGCGCCGGAATCCATTGCGGCTGGCCAGGTAACGCTGGGTGCGGTGACCTTGCTCCCATTCTTTATTTATAACGGTATTGATAAGTACGAATACAAGCCAGCTCCGGTGCTTGCGATGCTCGCACTTGGAGTTTTCGGTAGCGGCTTTGCCTATATCTGGAACTTTAAAGTCATGGCGATCGCTGGAAGTGCAATTGCGAGCAGTGTTACATACCTGACCCCGGTTGTTGCAGTAATTGTCGGAGTTATCTTCTTGCAAGAAAAGATCTATTGGTACGAGCCAATTGGAGCGCTAATTGTTTTGCTCGGCGCAGCTATTGGGCAGAACCGAATAAAAATTACTAAAAACTAGTCGATCTTCCAGCCATCTTTAATTGGGCCAAGATCAATTCCGGCGGCAGCATGGTCGCTCTGTTCACCACGTGCTAACTGCGATGCATGCGCCTTGTTATGCCAGCGGTCTTCGATCTTGCCAAAACGCCATAAAAGAAGGGCAAAAGTCCAAACAATTGCGAAGGCGCCAACGATGAAATAGCCAGCGCTATTTAAATTAAATGCGAGTGCGTAATCCCAGAAGCCACCAGTTAGTTCGAGTTGGCTGGCAATTACTTGGCAGATCTCGAGTCCACCAACGAAGAGCGCGACTGCAACAGATAGGCCAGTGATAACAATGTTGTAGTAAACCTTACGAACCGGCTTTGAAAATGCCCAACCGTACGCAAAGTTCATAAATGAACCATCGATGGTATCGAGCAAGCTCATACCGCCGGCGAAAAATAGCGGTAACGAAATAATTGCCCACCAAGGAAGACCTGCGATAACAGAAGAACCAGCAAGCACGAGCAAACCAATTTCAGTTGCAGTATCAAAACCTAGACCAAAGAGAATACCGAGCGGATACATCTTCCAGCTCTTATCGATACGACGTGCGATCGGTCCAAAGAAGCGCATCAATAAACCACGTGAGTTCAGGTGCTTTTCTAACTCTTCTTCGTTATATAAACCTTTGCGCATCTGGATAAAAACGCCAACGATTGAGACCAAGATAATTAAGTTAAGTATTGCAATAAGCATCAAAAATGTTCCGGAAACGGTTGTGCCGATCAAGCCCGTGTAATGGTGAAGAGTCGAATCTTCATCTTTCAATTGGCTACCAACAGCTTTGATTCCAAAGTTCAACAAAATGGCGAGCGCTGCAACAACAGATGAATGACCAAGTGAGAAAAAGAATCCAACCGCTAGTGGACGTTGTCCCTCAGACATCAACTTTCGCGTTGTGTTATCGATGGCGCTGATGTGATCGGCATCGAAGGCGTGGCGCATTCCGAGTGTGTAAGCAAGTGCTGCAGTGCCCCAACCAAAGAGCGAACCATCGGCGAGCTCATAATTTCCAGATGTTGCTTTCCACATGAGCAAAGCGCCGGCAACGTGTAAGAAGAGGATGAAGCCGAACATCGCACCCATACGGCGCCACTCATCGCGGGTGAGGCGATCGCGCAACGGGATGCGCGGAATATCTTTGACGACCGTGTTCATGGCTCTCCAGGGGTTTGCTAGATGCAAATGATTTGCAAGAAGCCAAGGGTAACCGAGTTGGATTGAACCTGTCCAAGCGAAAATTGCGCCATATCCTTTAGCCATCATGCGTAAATCAAACCTGTTGGCCATAGGTGGTCTGGTCGCAACCATCTTGATGGCAGCCCCTGCCGCCGACGCCAATACTTGCTCTTCGCTCAGTGGCGATTGGGTTAGAGCGGAAAACTTAAAGGCTGGTGATGCCAACTGGAATAGAGGAGTTCCATTTCGGTTAAGCGCCGACTTCTCGCGACGAAAAGCGATCGACCGAATTGAAGGGTACTTCGATACGACATCAATTCGTTGCGGGTATGAAGCGAAGTTAACTTTGGTTGGAGCCAAAAGCGCTCGGGCAGAGATTTATCGAATGGGTTATTACAAAGGTCTAGGCGCTCGCAAGCTGGGCTCGGTTTCGATAAATAGCGGCTGGAAATTCGTTGCAACTGATAAATATCTGCCCGGTCAGTATCTATTTAAATTAACGTCCGAAAAACGTGCCGCCACTTTTGTTCCTCTGGTTATTAGTAACCCCGAGTCTGCAAGTGATTTAACTTTCATCTCATCTGTTCTAACTTGGCAGTCATATAACCAATGGGGTGGAAGTTCGCTCTATAAAGGCCCTGATGGAAAGCACGAAACACGCGCATCTTCGGTTTCCTTCCAACGTCCCTACGATGGAGATGGTTCAGGACAATTTCAGTATATGGAGTTTCCGGTTATCAAAGCCGCGGAAAAACTAGGACTTTCAATTAATTATGCAACAGATTTTGACTTAAATTCAAATGTGCACCTATTGGATAAGACAAAATCTATAGTTTTAGGTGGGCATAGCGAATACTGGACAACCAAAATGCGCGATGCCGTTGAGTCTGCTGTTGATCGCGGAGTAAATTTAATTGTGCTTGGTGGAAATACTGCATATAATCGAATTGATATAGATGGTAAAGAAATTTCAAATATCAAAAGTTGGCGAGATCTTGGTCGACCTGAAGTAACGCTCTTGGGATCTCAGTATTTAACTTTGGGTTTTCATAGGGATATGGTTATCGAAACAAATTTGTGGCCCTTTGATGTATTGCCTAAGGATTCGATAATCAAAGGTGTCGTTGGCTATGAAGCCGATACGCCAATTACTTTTAGCGGACCTCCCGTAGAGACGATTGCCCGTTCGTCGATTCTGTCGAATGAAAAGTCGGTACCAGCGATGGCTACTTATTACACGCGTAAATCTGGGGCCGGAGTCCTCAATATGGCCACCAATGGCTGGGTTTGTGCGATGGAGAACCGTTGCCCATGGGGACACCGCTTCGATACGGCGACGCAGAATCAGATCCGCAAGGTGACTGAGAATATTTTGAAAGGCGCCGCAGGTGGACCCCTCGGAAAATGGCGAACGGCGTTTACACAAAATAACGCGCCTTCTTAATTTTTTGGGAGTAATCTCGCCGCTATGAGCGAAGACGAGGGCCAAGACGAACTTGTAACCGAGGAAATGCTCTGGGATCGAATCCCAGAAGTCCATGGCGCTGATCGCGCAAATACTTATTACGAACTTAGCGCGCGAATTTTTGCGCGCGGCCAATATGACGAAGCCCTTGCTCTCGCCGAAACTGCACGAGATATTTTCTCCGAGCTCGGTGCTGCTGAATCCAGCGAAGGGCTTGCCCAGGCTTACTCTGCAATTGGATATAACTTAAATCAGTTAAAGCGTATGGATGAAGCGGCAACCGCGATGAGCAAGGCTGTTGAGATTTTGCGCGAAAGCAAATCCCCGTTGTCGCTAGAACTTGCCTGCACTTTGGGCGAGTGGTGGTATGCCTCTAAGAATTTTGCCAAAGTTGTAGAAATTATGGATGAATGCGCCCAAGAGCATTTAGTCGACGGTAATCAAATCGGTGCAGCAAATGATCTTCATCTTTTGGGATGCGCCTATCGCGAGTTAAAGCAATACGATCAAGCGATCACCACCTTTAAAGAAGCGCGCCTAATTTTCAAAACCGAGAAAGAAGTTATTCAAGTAGCTCGTTGTGATCAGAAGATTGCCTCTTGCTATGTCGAACTCGGTGATGGTGAGAAGGCGCTAGAGGCAGCTCGCAAAGCGATCGATGTCTTTGAAACAGGTCACGATCATCGCCGCGAAACCTTTGCGCTCTTCGAATACGGAAAAGCCGAAGTTTTACTTGGAAAGTTAGACGAAGGTCTAGCAACTCTTGATGGAGTTTTACAGATCATCTCCGAAGAAGAGCCAAAGGATTTCGAGCTAATTGTTGATATTGAAACCCGCATGGCCAGCGTGCTTCGGGCACTTGGTCGTATGGCTGAAGCCGATGAAATCGATCGCCGCTTGGTTGCCGTGCGTGAAGCGATGGAAGATGTGCCGGTTTCAGAGGATCTAGGCGATTAAATAGCTCGTGCCTGATCTTTCTCATCTGCGCGATCGCGATGAACTTCTCATCACCATGGTCTGCCTTGGAAATATTTGTCGATCACCAATGGCTGCGGCGGTATTAGCCAATAGAACATCTGATTGGAAATCACCAAAGATCTCTGTCGATAGCGCCGGGACTTCGAATTGGCATGTTGGTGAGGGACCTAATCCACCTTCAAAGAAAACGTGGGAAGCGGCGGGCTACAAATACGACCACATCGCTTCACAAATTACTGAAACTAGAATGAAAAAATCAGATTTAATTTTGGTGATGGATCGCAGCAACCACCGTAATGTCATAGCTTTGACTGAAGACGCTGAGCTACAGAAAAAAGTACATTTTCTGCGCGATTTTGATTACACAATTGCCGGCGAGCGAGAAGTTCCTGATCCTTATTCTCTTCCTGACTCTGCCTTTGAAGAAGTTTTAGGAATGGTGGAACGGGCAGTAGATGGGTTACTGCAAGAGCTAACGCGGTAGGTGCTGCAGCGCCCAGTGGTACATCGCGATAGCACCGGCAGCGGAGGCATTCATAGAACGAGTCGATCCATATTGTTGGATCTCATAAAGTACTTCGCAGACTTCGATTCCTTCATCAGACATTCCAGCGCCTTCTTGGCCAAAGAGGAGCACACAAGATTCTGGCAACTGCGCACCTTCGAGCCGTTTGGAAGTTGGAACGTTATCAATACCGATTATTGGCAAGTTATTTTCTTTACACCAAGTGGCAAAGTCCGCGATCGTTGGGTGATGGATAACGGTTAGGTATTTATCTGTAACCATTGCCCCGCGCTTATTCCAGTCGCGCTTTCCGACTATGTGAACAGCGGAAACGTTAAAGGCATTTGCGGTTCGTACAACAGAACCGATATTTAAATCATGCTGCCAATTTTCGATTGCAATATGCAATTTGTGGCGCTTGGTATTTAGATCAGCGACGATCGCTTCGACCGACCAATATCGATAATGATCTAAAACATTGCGACGATCGCCATTTTCTAGCAATTCTGGGTCATATTGCGCCCCAGTTGGCCAAGGTTTTTCGTGAGGGCCAACTCCGACAACTGGAAAAAATTCTCCTGGGCCGATCGTGGCTGGTGTATTTATTTCCATGTGCGCACTCTAAACTTAATATGTAAGAAAGGCTAGAAAGGGCTAAAACTATGAAGACAGTATTTCTAATCGCATATATCGCGCACATGTTGGCGATCGCTGGAATTTTGGGACTACTTCTTCATCAGTGGAATAAGAGCCCTCGTAAATTATCTGCAGGTGTGATGCATACGGCCGCTACAGCACTTCTTGCTGGTCTAGTTATGGTCGGTACATATTCATCGGCAAAGCCGGATGAGACTTTAGATCACACCAAAGTTGGCATCAAGCTAGTGGTAGTTCTTGTGATCTTGGTGCTTAGTTACATGAACGCAAAGAAGAGCGAGTTAAAGAAGAACACTTGGCTCACACTCATTGGCCTGACAGTTCTCAATATTCTGATCGCCACAGTAGCGTAATCCGAGAAGTTTATTAAAGCGATGCGAAATCGATTAAAGCGATCTGCCCTGCTCACTGCAGCGGTTATGGTCTTTGCTCCAAGCGCATCAGCTTTCGATCCCATCTCGGCTGCTAGCGTCTTTTCTAGGCTGGCAGTTGAGCCAGAGTTAAGCAATCCATCGGTTTCGCTAATTGATGTAAGTACTGGTGAAGTTGTCTTTGAATCGAATGCTTTCTCGCAGCGCAAACCAGCATCAACCATGAAATTACTAGCCGCTGCCGCAACTTTGCAGTACTTATTGCCTGAACAAGTTTTCAGCACACGCGTTTCCCTAGGCACTGTTCCAGACTCGATTGTCATCGACGGTGAATTCGATCCGTGGATTTCCATGGATCACCGAGTGGCAACCAAGATGAAGCGCACTTCATTTCCGCGCATCGCCTTTAACTCACTTAGCAAGGTAAAGGAAAGTTCTGGCGGATCAATTAAGAATTTAAAGGTTTATTACAACGGTATTTATGCCAATGAAGTCGCTAGTTATAAGGCTTTCTATAAGAAACGTGGCGTCAAAGCTTCATTTATAAAGGTCACTGATGAAAAAGCGATTTCGCTCGCGAGTGAAGAAATCTTGGTTACCGAATCTCCGAAGGTATTAACGATGATGGATTGGTTCTTACTTTGGAGCGATAACCAGCTATCCGAAAGAATGGCCAAACTTGCGGCAAAGGCGGCTGGCAATGAATTTAGCGATGCGGGAGTTGCTAAGACATTTTCAAATATCTTGGTGGGCTTTGATATCAATCCCGCTCAACTAAAGATCATCGATGCCAGTGGTTTATCGCGCCAAAATAAAGTAACGGCTCACGTTTTGGCGCAATTGCTCTACAAGATTCATTCAGATCCAGTGCTGTCACAACTAATCGCGAGCCTGCCTGTGGGTGGGGAAAGTGGCACGCTGCGTAACCGTTATTTAGAGACCGCACCTGAAGCAGTTGGTTTGGTTAAGGCTAAGACCGGAACGCTTTCTGGAACGGTGAGTTTGGCTGGTTATGTGCAATCTGGTGATCGCGAATATGCATTTGTGATTATTGCCGATCGCATCAAACGCACATTTTCCGCTAGTGATCGCGCGCGCAAGACCTTGGATCGTTACTTGGCAAAGATTGCAGCACCGCTAATGGCGCCATCAGCTGTGGTTGATACAGCAACAGTCGTTACTGATCTGCAAGTACTTTAATTGAACCGCCGTAACAGGCAACCCAAGTCTTAGAAGTCTTGGAGTCGTAAGTTACGCCGATTGGTTCGTTGCAAACCTTAATTGTTTGAAGCACTTTCATATCTTCAGTTCTGACCTTAGATAAAGTCCCGCTGCGGAAATTAACAACATATAGAGCAGAACCATCTGCAGAGATCGCCAAGCTACGTGCAGATTTTCCTGTTGCTACGCTCTTGATCGCCTTATTTGTTATTAGATCCCACGCAATTACCTTGCCCGAGATATTCAGCGTTGTATAAAGCTTGGTGTTATCTGGAGACAGTTCGATCGATCGGGGATTAGAACCTATTGGAATGTAGTTAACTGAGAAATCTTCTAGGTTTATGCGATGAATTCGGTTGCCGCCCATTTCGGCGACATAGGCGTATTTGCTGTCGCTGGTGATTGAGATTCCACGTGGGTAGCGCCCGATCTTGATTGATTTAACGGTTTTCTGTGTTTCAACCGAGATGACGGTAACTGTGTAAGAACACCAATTACTTACCAAGATGTACTTATTATCAGGGGTAACTTTCACGACTTTAGGGACCGATCCAACGGGGTAAACCGCATCAATCTCGTAGTTTTCTAAGTTAATGCGGGATAAGAAACTTGTATCGAAACCAGAAGCAGGTGAACAAGTGTCGTGGCCCTCTTTGTTAAAGCCTTTGCCATACATCGCGTAATTAGTGAAATAGAGATATTTTCCATCTGGTGAAAATGCACCCTCAACTGGTGCGCCCTTAAAAGCTCCAGCGTATTTAGTAAAACCGAGTTTAGATAAATTCACTGTGTCAGGAACTGTTGCAACTAAATCCATAGAGTCTGAGTTGTAAATAGTCACACTATGGCGATACATCATGTTATGAGCGCTGACCAAGCCGGCATTTGAAGCAAGGACAGATTTCGGGGCGATCGACCCGTTAATGGTTTTAACTAGAGTTAATTTTTTAGTGGCAGCACTTTCCTGAATAACCTCTTCGGCACTTGCGAACTGGAATGGGGCAGCGACCGCAAGAATTAAAGTGAAAAGTAAGAAAGTCTTGCGCATTCCCCAACTTTAGTGGGTTTAGTGCTCTTCAAATTCATCATCGTCATCGTCGCCCTCATCGCCATCGTGATCACGTTCTCCGCGGTCACGGTGTTTGCCTTCTCTGAAATCATCATCGTCGTCATCTCCACCCTTCATATTTGGGGGAGTTGCGATCGCTGGTGCTGAAACTGCTGGTGCTGGAGTCGCTGCATTGTTAAAGGCAGGTGCCACGCTAGTTGCAGATTGTGATGCTTGCGGAACATTTGCTTGTTCCACGGATTGTTCAATCGATGTTGGTGAGCCTTGATTGCTCTGGGCAATGACCGCGCCACCGAAAGTAAGAACCAAGGCCGTTGCTGCAATTAGCACCCGACGGCTCTTCTTCGCCTTTGGTGCTGGGTTAATTGAACCGCCATCGTTGTAGGCGATTTCCATCCAGTCGGGCTTCTTTGGAGGTGTCATTTGTCATACCCTTTCGTCAATACGCACGATAGAGGCCCATCCTTAGAGGACCATGAGAACGCGGCACATTAATGCTGAGTAATCTTTACCTGTGTCCACGAATTCACGCTTAAAACCTTCAGTAAAGGTCCGCGGATTCGTTGACCTCATGAAGTTACGCGTTGTTGAGCTCTTATTAGTTTCAACTCTTCCGGCGATGGTTTTAGCTGAAGAAGGTCTTCCTTCACTTTCATTAACTCTTGCAACTTTGATTGGTGGAACTCTCGCTGCTGGAAGTGCAAACGCTTTCAATATGGTGATCGAATCTGAATCCGATAAGTTGATGAAGCGCACTGCGAAGCGTCCACTGGCTACTGGAGTATTAAGCAAGCGCGAAGCGATAATTTTCGCAACAGCTATCGGCCTACTTTCTTTACTAATTTTTCAGATTTTCACAACAACTCTTGCCACGCTCTTAACGCTTATCGCAATAGTTTTCTATGTTTGGGTTTACACAATTTTGCTGAAGAAACGCACGCCACAAAATATTGTTTGGGGCGGTGCCGCGGGTTGCATGCCTGCGTTAATCGGTTGGGCCGCGGTCACAAATTCACTCTCAGTTACAGCGTGGTCCTTCTTCTTAGTTATCTTCTTCTGGACCCCGCCACACTTCTGGGCGCTAGCAGTCAAATATAAAGATGATTACGCAGCGGCTCACATTCCGATGTTGCCAGTTGTTGCAAGCAAAACTCATTTGTTGCGCCAAATGTGGATCTACACCATTGCGATGATCGCTTCATCTATCGCCCTAATCATCAACGCCGAACTGCAAAACTGGGCGATGGCTTTCACGGTGGCACTTGGCTTGGTTTTTGCGGCGCAACTGCGCGGTTTAGATGAGAAATCAGATCACTACGAAAAGGTTGCGGGAAAGATTTTCCAGTGGTCAATCACTTACTTAAGTTTGTTGTCGGTCTTGCTAGTTGTTGCTCAGCTCTTAAAGGCTTGAGTTAAGTCCTTAATTAGATCATCAACGTGTTCTAGGCCTACAGATAGGCGTAGAACTGAAGGCGTAATACCCATTTCAGCTTGAACATCTGGCGTTAAGCGGCGATGTGTTGTTGAAGCAGGGTGGGTGATCAGAGACTTGCTATCGCCTAAGTTGTTAGAAATATCAATTATTCGCAGCGCATCCATAAAGGCGAAGGCATCTTTCTGGCTTCCCGCGAATTCAATGCCGATGGTGCTTCCGCCACCGGACATCTGCTTTTGAACCGTTGCATAATCTGGATGCGATTTAAGTCCAGGATATTTAACAGACTGAATCTCTTTCCGGGTCTGCAAGAACTCCGCGATCGCTTGCGCGTTCTCGCACATACGGCGTACGCGCATCTCCATAGTTTCCAAAGATTTTAAAAGTACCCAAGCATTAAATGGACTTAGGGATGGTCCTGTATGGCGCGTAAATGGAATCAGATTTTCGTGGATATATGAGAATGAACCAAGTATTGCTCCTGCAAGTACGCGGCCCTGACCATCAATATGTTTAGTAGCTGAGTACATAACTACATCTGCGCCGAGCTTAAGTGGCCTTTGTAAGACAGGTGAAGCCATAACGTTATCAACGATCACAGTTGCACCGACTTTGTGTGCCAGATCGCTAACCATTTGAATATCAACAATCTCCATCAGCGGGTTGCTTGGTGATTCGATAAAGACAACCTTGGTTGGTTTATTTAGCGCAGCTGCCCATGTCGCTGAGTCATTTCCCTTTACAAGCTCTACCGTCACGCCCCACTTTGGAAGAATTTCAGTTAATACAACGTGGCAAGAACTAAACATGGCAGCTGATGCAACTATGTGATCACCAGCTTTAACCAAACATGCAACTGCTGCAAACATGGCAGACATTCCTGAACCTGTTGCTACGCAGTATTCGGCGCCTTCGATGGCGGCTAAACGCTTTTCAAACATCTGCACAGTTGGGTTATGGAAGCGGCTATAAAGAAAGTGATCGGTTTCGTCGGTAAATGAGTCGAAAGCTTCTTGCGCTGAGGAATATGTAAATCCACTATTTAAATAAAGCGCTTCAGATGTTTCACCAAAACCGGAACGAGCAAGACCGGCGCGCACTGCTGCAGTTTGCGGATTAATTTCCCAATCTGGTGCAGGGCGATTGTTGGTTGGTTGATAACCCCAAATCTCGTTGCTCACACAGATAATTCTAAGGTGCAATTGCTATATTCAATACATGCCTCAATTAGCGATATCGGTAAGCGATTTAAGTAAGAAATATGAGACTGGATTTGCCGTCTCGCACTCCAATTTTCAAGTCCCCGCAGGAACTATCTGTGGTTTCGTAGGCCCAAATGGCGCTGGCAAGACAACGACTATCCGCATGCTCCTGGGCCTCATCTCACCAACTGGTGGAACCGGGCGAATTCTGGGCGAACCAATCACATCTCCTGAAAAATACCTTTCGCAGGTTGGCGCGATGATCGAAGGCCCGGCTTTTTATCCCGCACTTTCGGGCGCAGAAAATTTGAAAGTTCTAGCAACGCTTGGTGGATTTCCACTTGAGCGCGTAGATCAATTACTCGAACAAGTTGGTTTAGCCGAACGTGGTAAATCCAAGTACAAGACTTACTCACTTGGAATGAAACAACGTCTCGGAATCGCAGCGGCGTTACTTCCTAATCCGAAGTTATTGATCCTCGATGAACCAACAAACGGTTTAGATCCCGAAGGAATTCAAGAGATCCGCCAACTGCTGCGCAACCTTGCCGACAGCGGAACAACTGTTTTCGTCTCCTCACATTTACTTTCGGAGTTAGAAATCATCAGCGAGTATTTGGTCATGTTGCGTAAAGGCGAAGTTGTATTCGCCGGACCTATGCAAGATCTCTTTGATGCACAGCAACCTTTTATGTTAGTTAAGACAGAGCACCAAGATGATCTTGCAAAAATAATTGCGATCGCCGAAGGTGCAGGACATAAAGCGCATATCCGTGATGGCGTTGCCCACATCGAGGGACCATCCGAATGGGCGGGCACACTAAACAAATTGGCCTTTGATGCGGGAATTTTGTTAACCCAGCTTTCTCCTCAACTACCTAACTTGGAAGAAACTTTCTTTGAAATGACAGGAGATCAGAAATGATCGGCAGCTTGCTTCGGATCTTCTTTGCAGAATGGCGCAAATTACGCCGCCCCACGCTGCTTTTGGGCACTTTAGGTGCAGTTGCATTCTTTAGCGTTCTAGTTTCATCTTTGCTATTCCTATTAATTGATTCACCGCAAGGCAACGGCGATCGCGGTGTACGAATTACCCGAGAAATGTTGGCCCTGCCTAGCGGTTCGACTCAAGCATTTACAAGTATCGGCAATCTCCTCGGAATCATCGCGCTCTGCGTCTTCGCGGCACAAACAGCTCAGGAGTATTCACTCGGAACCCTACGTAACCTATTGGTTCGCCAACCGGGACGTATTCGATTGCTAATCGGAAAGCTCGCCTCAATGAAGGCATTTGCGGTGATCATGACTCTGGTCGGTGCAATTATTTCAATCGGGGTCTCATACGTTCTCGCCGGCACCAAAGATGTCAGCACCACGCTCTGGTTTAACAGCGATGGTCGTATCGAAATAGCCAAAACACTTCTAAATGTTTTCATCTCAATTCTCGGTTTTGGCATTATCGGCATGGTTCTAGGAATCCTCTTCCGTTCACCAATTAGCTCGATCTCACTCGGTGTTCTTTGGTTGTTAATCGTAGAGAACATTGTCGGCGCTGTTAAATCGAGCACTTTGGAATGGTTACCGGGAAGCCAGTTGGCGACTGTTGCAGCAGGTGGAACTGAAAACATTAGCTATACGCACGCACTTTCGCTTTCTGGGATTTACGTGGGAATCGCATTGTTAATTGCCACTGTGCTCTTTACAAAACGAGATGTAGCCAACTAACGACTCTCGCTATCTTCTAACGGAGTTACACAGGATGCTCACATATTCTGGGGGCTTAACTCTTGGGGGTTTTGTGTCTCATCGCAGAAAAGCGCTGACGTTAGCCGTGATATTCGGTTTAACGTTGACGGTTACTCCTGCCATCGCGGCCACCCCAAAACCAACGCTGGCACAGATTGAAGCGGCGAAGAAAGCCGAAGCCGCGAAGAAAGCGGCCGCTGATGCTGCGGCAAAGAAGTTAGCAGCCGCTAACCAAACTCTGCGCACTCTGACCGTTAAAGCAAACGCTGCACAAGCGTTATATGTAAAAGCAAAGCGCGAACTCGCAATTGCAACAGCAGCTGCAGTAGCAGCAGCCGAATACGCGCGCGAGACCGCAGAAGCAGTTGCGCAAGCACATCGCGTTATCGGAAAACTTGCCGCCAACGCCTACATCATGGGCGGATCAATGAGCGATATCGAACCTTTGCTTAGCGCCAATGGACCACAAGATTTAATTGATCAAATTTCGACGCTTGATAAATTAGGTGTGCAGAACACGATGGCGCTAGAGCGTTACAAAGCCGCCGAAATTGTGGCGCGTGCTGCAAAAGCAAAAGCCGATGAAGCAAAAATTATGCAAGAAACTGCCACTGCAAAGGTAGCTGCAGCTAAGAAAATTGCCGATGATGCGAGAGCGCTGCAGAAAAAAGAAGTTGATAAGTTACAAGCGATCCAAGATAAATTGGCGCGCGAACTTGCCAGCGCTAAACGCGTTCGCATCACCCTTGAACAACAACGCGCTCTAGCACTTCTTGAAGAGAGCCAAGCAAACACTGCAGTAAATACTGCTGGGCAGAAGAAAGTTTGGCCAAATATTGGGTTTAAGGGCCGCTCGACAATTCGCACGAATGAAGCACAACGCGAAATGGCTGTGGCCTTTGCCAAGAAACAAGTTCTTGCACGTAAGCCTTATATCTGGGGCACACAAGGACCAAATTCATTCGACTGTTCTGGATTGGTTTATGCCGCTTATAAATCGGCAGGTTTGGGCTGGCCTAATTGGGACCGCCTCAATTCTTCACTCTATGCGGGCTATACAAAGCATGTAACTTTGAATGAATTAGTCCCTGGCGATCTCTTGTTCTATTCATACAAAGGAACGATCTCTTCAATTCACCACATCACCATTTATGCCGGTAACGGCATGATGTGGGAAGCCAACTCAAAAGGCAAAGGACTGCTCTATTCAAATATCTACAGCGTTAAAGGACTTATGCCATTTGGTGGTCGGGTCTAGAGTTAGCGCATGACCAGCGCTCTCGTTGACCTGCGAAACGCTGTTCGACCATTCTTAGAAAACTTAACGGCCGGTGATTGTGCGTTAGTCGCTGTTTCAGGTGGAGCCGATTCGCTGGCACTGGCTTATGCATTAATCAAAGAAGCACCGGCGTTAGCAATCACCATGATTGGTGTGACTGTTGATCATCAATTACAAAGTGGTTCTGCAGATCAAGCCAAGAAAGTGCAGAGTGCGCTAAAGGAAATGGGATATAAAGAAGTTTTGATTGAAAAAGTTATCGTTGAAGAAAAATCTGGACTCGAAGCAGATGCGCGAACTGCCCGATATGCCGCACTCGATGCTGCAGCTCATGCCTTTGGAGCGTCACAGATTTTCCTAGGGCACACTCGAGATGATCAAGCCGAAACCGTTCTGCTTGGATTAGCGCGCGGTTCAGGCACTCGTTCACTTTCGGGAATGGCTGTTGTAAACGGAAAATATGCCCGTCCATTTTTAAATGTAACTCGCGAACAAACCGTTTCCGCGTGTACTGAAGCAGAGTTAAATCCCTGGAACGATCCGCATAATGAAAATGAAAAATTCACTCGCGTAAAAGTGCGCAATAAAGTTTTACCAATTATGGAATCAGAGATCGGCCCCGGCATTGCAGCAGCTCTTTCGCGCAGCGCCGCGATTTTGCGCGATGATGCCGATGCCTTGGATGAGATGGCCCAGGCGGTGATTTCTAGAGTCGACCTCAAAGATTTGGATTGCGCTGCCCTGGCCGAACTACCCCGAGCGATCAGATCGCGAATTTTGCGGGCGGCGATCTATGCGGCAGGGGCGCCCAGCGGCTCTGTGAGCGCAGATCACCTCGCCGCTGTTGAGGCGCTGGTCACCTCCTGGCGCGGGCAAGGCGAGGCGAGCCTGCCGGGTGGTGTGAAGGTTGCTCGAATTTCGGGCAGACTTTCGCTCTTAGCCCGCCCGAATTAAAAGGAGTCCCTAAGTGGATCTAGCTGCAGTCGGCACAGATGTAGAACGCGTAATCGTTACTGAAGAACAACTACGCGAAAAAATTGCAGAACTTGCTGCTCGTGTAGATGCAGATTACAAAGATCGCGACTTACTTCTTGTTGGCGTGCTCAAGGGCGCAATCATGGCAATGGCTGATCTAACACGTGCGATGCAACGCCATATCGAAATGGATTGGATGGCAGTTTCTTCTTACGGCTCCGGCACCAAATCAAGTGGTGTGGTTCGCATCCTTAAAGATTTAGATCGCGATATCACTGGACGTAATATCTTGATCGTCGAAGATATCGTTGATTCAGGTTTAACTCTCTCTTGGTTGCGCGCAAACTTAATGTCACGTGGTGCAGCAAGCGTTGAGATTCTCGCGATTCTGCGCAAGCCAGAGGCTGCCAAGGTAGAAGTCGATTGCAAATATGTCGGCTTTGATATTCCAAAGGATTTCGTAGTTGGTTATGGACTTGATTTCAATGAGAAGTACCGCAACCTCTCCTTTATCGGTGTGCTCGCAAAGCACATGTACTCGTAAGGACGGCGCCCTCAATAATGGATAAGAAGAAAATTGATGGGAAAAATTTGCTGAAGAAAAAAAGTTCGACGTCTGCAAATAATGCAAAGAAACCTGGCAAGAAAGCGCCAACTACGCGCGCTGGAAAGTTTTTCCGCGGCCCACTCTTCTGGATCGTTGTTGCAATCTTGGCAATCACAGTATTTGGTCAAGTTACGGGCGCCGGAAACCGTTACACCGAAATCGGAACCTCACGCGCTCTTGCTGCAATTTCACAATCAGAAGTTGAATCTGCAGTACTAGTTGATAAGTCTCAAAAGATTCGCTTAATTTTGAAGCCTGGCGTTTTAATCAAGGGTGATAGCAAGGTAGAAGCGTCATATATTGCTAGACAAGAACCAACGTTAATCGATGCTTTAAGTGCAAATGCGCCAACTAAAGGCTGGACTGTAGAAGTCCCTTCACAGTCACTATTTGTCTCATTCTTATTCTCAATCTTCCCAATCTTGCTAATTGGGCTCTTGTTCTTCTTCTTAATGTCGGGGGCGCAAGGCGGAAATCGTGTATTTTCATTTGGCAAATCTCGTGCGAAATTACAAGACAATGACATTCCGCAAAATACCTTTGCTGATGTTGCAGGTGCAGATGAAGCGATCGCAGAACTTGAAGAGATTAAAGATTTTCTAGCCAACCCACCTAAATACGCATTACTTGGAGCAAAGATTCCTAAGGGTGTACTTCTCTACGGACCTCCCGGAACAGGTAAGACACTTCTTGCCCGTGCAGTCGCCGGTGAAGCAAAGGTTCCGTTCTATTCAATTTCTGGTTCTGATTTCGTGGAAATGTTTGTGGGCGTTGGCGCAGCACGTGTGCGTGATCTATTTGCGCAAGCTAAAACCAATGCGCCAGCAATTATCTTCGTTGATGAAATCGATGCCGTTGGTCGCCAACGTGGCGCAGGTATGGGTGGCGGTCACGATGAACGCGAACAAACTCTTAACCAACTTCTTGTTGAGATGGATGGATTTGAAACTGGTGGCCAAGTTATCTTGATCGCCGCAACTAACCGTCCAGATGTTCTAGATCCTGCGCTATTGCGTCCTGGTCGCTTCGATCGTCAGATCGCTGTTGACCGACCAGATCTAAAGGGTCGTGAAGAAATTCTTAAGGTGCATGCCAAGACCAAGCCACTTTCTGATGAAGTTGATTTGATCAATTACGCACGTCGTACTCCAGGATTTACTGGTGCCGATCTGGCAAATGTTCTTAACGAAGCAGCGCTGCTCGCCGCTCGTGAAGAGAAGAAAGTAATTTCTAATCACCAGATCGATGAGGCAATTGATCGAGTTATGGCTGGTCCGCAGCGTAAATCAAGGCTTATGTCTGATGAAGAACGTCGTGTAACTGCTTATCACGAAGCTGGCCATGCACTTGTGGCACATGCCCTTCCGCACACCGACCCAGTTCACAAGATCACGATCATGCCGCGTGGTCGCGCACTTGGTTACACAATGGTTCTGCCAGATGATGACAAGTACTCAACAACTCGCAATCAGTTGTTAGATCAACTTGCATATTCACTCGGTGGTCGCGCTGCAGAAGAGCTAATCTTCCACGATCCATCAACCGGTGCTTCAAACGATATTGAAAAGGCAACCGCACTTGCGCGCGCCATGGTCACGCAATATGGAATGACTGAAGCTATCGGCGCCATCAAACTCGGTGCAGATGCATCAGAACCATTTATGGGTCGCGACTACGGACATCAACGTGATTATTCCGAAAACGTTGCTGCAACAGTCGATGCTGAAATTCGTAAACTTATAGAGAACGCACATCAAGAGGCCTTCGATATTCTCGTCGAAAATCGCGCGACACTCGATGCGATGGTTCTAGAACTTCTTGAGAAAGAGACTCTCAATAAAGAAGAGATCGCCGAAATTTTTAAGAAAGTTAACTCTTGGCCACGACGTCAGGCATGGACAGGTTCAGCAACTCGCATTCCATCTCAACAACCACCTGTTGATGTGCCAGCGCGCGCTGCTGTCGAACCAGTTGCGGAAAAGAAGCCATCTCGAGTTCGCAAGAGCGCTAAGAAAGATGCCGATCAAGAGTGAACGATGTAACTCCGGTTTCAATGGGGCCAGAAGATGGGCGTGCGCAGCACCCTTATGACGAAGCGCGCGCAACTGCCGCAGTTCGCGAACTTCTTCTGGCGCTCGGTGAAGATCCAGATCGCGAGGGCTTGCAAGAAACGCCAGCCCGCGTAGCCCGCGCCTTTAAAGAGAATTTTGAAGGTCTCTGGAAATCTCCGGAAGATGTATTAACAACTACTTTTGATATCGGCCACGAAGAGCTGGTAATCATTCGCGATATCGAAGTATTTTCACATTGCGAACATCACCTAACTCCTTTTCACGGCGTCGCACACGTTGGCTACATTCCGCGCGGCAAGATCACCGGGTTATCAAAGGTTGCGCGCTTGGTTGATCTATTTGCTCGTCGCCCACAAGTTCAAGAGCGCTTAACTACTCAGATTGCAGATGCGATGGTGAAGATTCTCGATCCGATGGGCGTGATCGTCATTATCGATTGCGAACATTTATGTATGTCGATGCGCGGAGTGCGTAAATCACAAGCGCGCACGACGACAAGTGCTGTACGCGGAGTTCTGCGTGACCCAGCAACACGCGCTGAAGCAATTAGCCTGATCACCAATCGCTAAGCCATCACTTAAACAATCGATAAATCATGAAAGTAATGGGAATCCTCAACGTAACACCTGATTCTTTTGCTGACGGCGGAAAACATGACACATATGAAAAGGCTGTTGCGCGCGGATTAGAGATGATTGCCGAGGGCGTAGACATAATCGATATCGGGGGAGAATCAACTCGTCCGGGTGCCGATCGGGTAACTGCCAAAGAAGAACAAGCCCGAGTCTTGCCGGTTATTCAGAAACTCTCGCAAACCGGAATTCCAATAAGCATCGATACGATGCGCGCCGAAACTGCAGCGCTAGCAATTGAGGCAGGTGCGAGCATCGTCAACGATGTAAGTGGTGGGTTAGCTGATGATCTAATGCACGAAAGCGTTGCGGAAATGGGCTGCCCATATATTTTGATGCATTGGCGTGGTCACTCAAAGGATATGAATTCGCTTGCTACTTACGGTGATGTGGTTAAAGAAGTTATCGCTGAAATGCAGGTGCAGCTAGAACAAGCGCTACATGCCGGAATTGCTCGGAATAACTTGATAATTGATCCTGGCTTAGGGTTTTCAAAAGAAGCCGAACATAATTGGGAGATTTTGAATCGCATCAACGAATTCATCGATCTGGGATTTCCAGTATTGATTGGGGGATCTCGCAAACGTTTCCTTGGAGGCAGCACTCCCGATGAGCGCGAAGAAGCGACGATTGCGCTAACCAAATCCTTACTTGATAAAAAGATCTGGGCAGTTAGAGTTCATAGTGTGAAACCACATAAGGATTTAGTTGTAAACCATGGCTGATTTAATTCGTATTGCTGGAATAAAAGGCTTTGGTTACCACGGAGTCTTTGAGGCTGAACGCGCCACCGGCCAGGATTTCTATGTCGATATCGAACTCGAAGTTGATTTAACGCGCGCGAGTGTTAGCGATGATGTGAAAGACACTATCAATTACGCCGAAGTTACAGATTTAGTAATCGAAGAGATCACCACAAATCCGGTATCACTCATTGAAAAATTAGCTGGACGTATTGCAGAACGAATTAAAGTTACCTTTTCACAAGCGGCCCGAGTGAGCGTAACGGTCCATAAACCACAAGCACCTGTATCGGCTGAAGTAAAAGATATTTCAGTCACCATCTCGCGATGAAAGCAGTGATTTCACTCGGTGCCAATATTGGTGACCCGAAGGCGCAGATGGATTTAGCAGTAGCCATGCTGCGCGAAGCCCTGGACGTTATCTCGGTTTCAAAGTACTTCTCAACAAAGCCAGTAAGTGATATCGAGCAACCGGATTACTTAAATGCCATTTGCATCGCCGAAAGCGATCTGCCCGCTCTTGATTTACTTGCGGTGCTAAATGGAATTGAAAAAACGCTAGGACGAGAACGTTTGGAAAAATGGGGACCACGCACAATAGATTTGGATCTCATCCAATATGGATCGCTCTTAAGTTCAGCTGACGAATTAACGCTGCCGCATCCTCGCGCACATGAAAGACGCTTTGTTTTAGAACCTTGGATATCTATTGATCCTGAGGCGATTTTGCTTACCCATGGCAAGGTTTCCGAGCTTTTGGCGCAATTGCCGTAAGGCCTTAAACTTAAGTACATCACCGCCCGGTACCTGAAAGGACTGGAGCCAAGATCATGCAGATAGTTACTAGCTCAACCGACCTTGCTGCCGGCTGCGCATTTGTTCCGACTATGGGCGCACTCCATGAAGGACATACCTCGCTCTTTAAATTAGCGCGCGAAAAATCAGATTTTGTTGTCGCCAGTATCTTCGTTAACCCGCTGCAATTTGAGAACTCCGAAGATTTAGCAAAGTACCCAAGTACTCCCGATCGCGACATCGAACTAGCTGAGCAGGCTGGGGTTACTCACCTTTGGCTTCCTAAGTACGAAGAGATTTATCCAGAAGGCTTTCCGCGCTTAAGCGCTGGTGCGCTCGGTGACATATACGAAGGTGCCAATCGTCCCGGACACTTTGATGGCGTTGTCACCGTTGTTGCACGATTATTTGAATTGGTTAAACCAAAGATTGCCATCTTTGGCGAGAAAGATTTCCAGCAATTAACGCTGATAAAGAGGTTAGTTAAAGAGCTAAATTCAGAAATACAGATTATTGCGGCACCAACAATTCGTGAAGCAGATGGACTGGCTATGTCATCGCGTAACGTTCGATTAAGTGAAAGCGCACGAAAAGAATCTCAAGTTATCTATCGCGCACTTACTGCAGCAAACCTTGCTCCAGATTTATCTGCGGCGCGAGAAGCGCTTAAATCAGTCGCTGGATCCGAAGCAGAATTCTCCTTGGATTACGCCGAAATCATCGATGAGATTGATTTCACTAAAGCGGGAGATGCGACCGAAAACAAGCGTGCGATTATCGCCGGTTGGCTAAATGGGGTGCGTTTGATCGACAATATGCAGATGAAGTTCGGAGCATTGCGATGAAGTTGTTAGCGCCTGCTCCAGGCTGGACTGCGCAAGCCGATGTCATTGTTGTTGGCTCTGGAATTGCTGGATTAACTACAGCGCTACAAGCCCGTACATATGGACTTTCAGTTTTAATCGTTACGAAATCTAAAGTCGATGAAGGCTCTACTAAATGGGCGCAGGGTGGAATCGCCGCAGCACTTGGTCCAGGAGATACCCCTGATCAACATTTGAAAGATACTTTGGTAGCCGGTGCAGATTTATGCGATGAAGAAGCTGTGCGTGTTCTAGTTACCGAAGGACCAGAAGCAGTTCGCAAATTAATTGAACGCGGCGCAATTTTTGATACCGAAGCAAGCGGAGAAATTTCGTTAACTCGCGAAGGCGGACATCTGCGTAACCGCATCTTGCATGCCGGTGGCGATGCCACGGGCGCTGAAGTTTCACGCGCACTTCTTGCCGCGGTTCATGATGATCCAGAAATTGAAGTAGTTGAAGATGCACTTGTACTAGATGCGCTTAAAGATGCCAGTGGCTCGGTATGTGGAGTGACTTTGCACGTAATCGGAGCAGGTAGCCGCGATGGCGTTGGTCGCGCACTTGGTAAAGCCGTTGTTCTTGCAACCGGAGGACTCGGACAAGTTTTTGCGCAAACCACAAATCCATCAGTTTCTACTGGAGATGGTGTTGCACTGGCACTGCGTGCTGGAGCGAAAGTTGCCGACGTGGAATTTATTCAATTCCATCCAACAGTTCTGTGGCTAGGTGATAACACGCAAGGTCAGCAACCATTGATCAGCGAAGCAGTTCGTGGAGAAGGCGCTTACTTACTTAATGATGCAGGCGAACGTTTCATGGTCGCCGAACATGAATTAGCAGAGCTGGCACCACGCGATGTAGTTGCAATCGCATCTATGCGCACCATGAATAAAACTGGCGCCCACCATGTTTGGCTCGATGTTCGCCATCTAACTGGATTCGAAGCGCGCTTCCCAACTATCTACGCATCTTGTATTGCGCACGGTATTGATCCGGCAAAGGATTTGATTCCGGTCGCGCCAGCATCGCATTACGCATCTGGCGGAGTTCGCGTTGATTTAAACGGTCGCACCAGCGTTAACGGCCTATATGCGTGCGGAGAAACAGCTTGTTCTGGTGTTCATGGCGCTAATCGTTTAGCTTCAAACTCACTGCTGGAAGGACTAGTTTTCAGTGCACGAATCGCTGCAGATATCGCAGCTAACTTGCCCGAGCACCGTGAACCGGTTGAGAATAATTCAGAGAGCATTTTGTTAGATCCACTTACTCGCCGCGAACTTCAGTTAAGCATGAGTCGAGGTGCAGGCGTTTTGCGTTCTTCAGATTCGCTCTTGCAGACCAGCGCAGATTTAACGCGTATCCAAGATCGTTCCAGCGATAAGCCATGCGTTGAAGCCTGGGAGACAACCAACCTTTTCCAATTGGCGCAAGCGATTCTTAAGGCGGCGTTAATTCGTCAAGAAACTCGCGGTTCGCATTGGCGAGAAGATTTTCCTGAGACGCAGAGCAATTGGCGAAAGCGCATCGTGCAACAACTTGATCAACGTGGTGACTGGCTAACTTCTTATCAGGAGGTGGGAAAGTAATGACACTCTCGCGGACCGATATAGATTTAATAAAAGCAGCTTTAGCCGAAGACTTAGCTGGCGGTGAAGATATAACTTCCGTTGCAACTATCGATGCCAGCGCAACCGCAATAGCAGATTTCACTGCGCGCAAAATCGGAGTGATTGCAGGAATAGAAGTCGCCGAAGCGGTGCTACGTGAAGTTGGGCTAACTGAAATTAAGCGCTTTAAAAAAGATGGTGATCAAGTAAGCGCCGGAGATGTTTTGCTGAGCGTTTCCGGTAACACTCGCGCGATTTTATTGGCAGAACGCACAGCGCTTAACTTCTTTAGCCATCTGAGTGGCGTTGCAACTTTGACGAGCGCTTGGGTGAAAGAAGTTAGCGGTACTAAATGTCAGGTACGCGATACTCGCAAAACCACTCCTGGAATGCGGGTATTGGAAAAGTACGCCGTACGAATGGGCGGTGGCACCAACCATCGCATGACGCTAAGCGATGCAGCGTTGATTAAAGATAATCACATTGCTGCTGCTGGTGGCGTAACTGAAGCTTTCGCCAAAGTGCGCGCTTTATACCCAGATTCAGAGATCGAAATCGAAGTAGATACGCTCGATCAATTGCGTGACGTTCTGCCACAAAAGCCCGATCTAGTTCTGCTCGACAATATGAGCCCTGCACAGTGCGCTGATGCCGTTGCGATCGTAAACGGTGCCTGCAAACTTGAAGCATCCGGTGGAATCTCAATTGAAAACGCGCGCGCGTATGCCGAAAGCGGAGTTGATTTCATCGCGATTGGAGCGCTTACCCATTCAGCACCAGTTTTTGATATCGGTCTAGATCTGAGAGCGGAGTAGTTATGTTGTTAACAGTTGATGTCGGAAATACCAATACCGTCCTAGGAATCTTCGATGGCGAAGAACTCGTGCGCTCTTGGCGTGTAAAGACTGATCCTCGTACAACCGCTGATGAACTTTGGTTGCAATTCCACGCACTAGTTGCTGATTACAAAGTAACTGGACTTTCTATTTGTTCAACGGTGCCAGCAACTTTACGTGAACTGCGCACAATGATCGCTTCCTACTTTTCAACTATTCCAACCACAATTGTTGAACCTGGCACAAAGACCGGCGTTCCACTTTTAGTTGATAATCCAAAAGAAATTGGCGCAGACCGAATCGTCAATACTTTGGCAGCACATGCTCTTTACGGCGGTCCAGCAATTGTCGTTGATTTCGGAACTTCCACAAATCTCGATGTGGTTTCACCGAAGGGCGAATTCCTTGGCGGCGCACTTGCTCCCGGAATTGAAATTTCAGTTGATGCCCTTGCGGCGCGCGCTGCACAATTGCGTAAAGTTGAATTAATTCGCCCCAAGAGCGTGATCGGTAAGAACACCGTCGAAGCTTTGCAATCCGGAACTATCTTTGGATTTGCCGGCCAAGTAGATGGATTGGTTGATCGAATCACCGCTGAATTGGCAGAGAGTTATGACCAAGCACCAACGGTTATTGCAACAGGTGGCTTGGCCCCGCTAATTATTGGAGTTGCCGAAACAATTGATGAGCATGAGCCTGATCTCACGCTGATTGGCCTGCGCCTGATCCACGAGCGAAATATCTAATAGGTAGACTCTCGCCATTATGAGCAACGAACCACAAGCCCCTGTTGAAGATGATCTGCCAGAACAACTGCGCATCCGCCGTGAAAAGCGCGCTGGCTTAATCGAACGTGGCGTTGAGCCTTATCCGGTAGCCGTTGCTCGCACCGCATCCCTTGCAGATATACGCAAGAAGTACGCCGATCTTGAAACCGATAAAACCACGGGTGATATCCAAAGCCTCACAGGTCGCGTAATTTTTAAGCGCGATACCGGCAAGCTCTGTTTTGCAACTTTGCGCGAAGGCGATGGCACCGAACTTCAAGCTATGTTATCGCTTGATAAAGTCGGGCAGGAAGTTTTAGATTCTTGGAAAAGCGATATCGACCTCGGAGATATCGTCAGCGTTACCGGCGAAATCATCACCTCAAAGCGCGGCGAACTTTCCATCTTGGCTAATTCATATGCGATGGCGGCAAAGTCACTACGCCCGTTGCCTAACGATCACAAGCCAATGTCGGAAGAAACCCGCGTACGTATGCGTTATGTGGATTTAATTGTTCGCGAAGAAGCTCGCTCAAATGCGCGTTTGCGTCCTGCTGTAATGAAATCTCTGCGCGAAACTTTTGCCGCGCAAGACTTTATTGAAGTCGAAACTCCAATGTTGCAGGTTATGCATGGTGGAGCAGCAGCACGTCCATTTAAATCTTTCTCAAATGCTTACGATATGGATCTCTTCTTGCGTATTGCGCCAGAACTTTTCCTTAAGCGTTGCGTGGTTGGCGGCATCGAACGCGTATTTGAAATTAACCGTAACTTCCGTAACGAAGGCGCAGACTCTTCGCACTCACCAGAGTTTGCGATGATTGAAAGTTATCAGGCATACGGTGATTGGCGCTCAATCGCAGATTTAACTCGTTCACTTGTACAAAACGCGGCAATGGCCGTTGCTGGTTCGCATGTAGTAACTCATCACAACGGTCGCCAAGCAGATCTCGGCGGACAATGGAAAGAGATCTCACTTTATGACGCTATTTCGCAGGGCGTTGGGGAAACCGTTACAGCGCTTACGCCAATTGATGATCTAAAGAAGATCGCTACCAATCTCGGTATGAAGATTGATCCCAAGTGGATTACCGGCAAGCTCGCTGAAGAGATCTTTGAACATGTGGCAAAAGATCAATTAATTGAGCCTACATTTGTCATGGGATTCCCTGTCGATACCTCTCCACTTGTTCGCGCTCACCGTGAGATTCCAGGTGTTGTTGAAAAATGGGATCTTTACGTTGATGGCTTCGAACTAGCAACCGGATACTCCGAGTTAATTGATCCAGTCATTCAGCGTGATCGTTTAGTTGAACAAGCAACGCTCGGCGCTAAAGGCGATCTCGAAGCGATGCAAGTTGATGAAGATTTCTTGCGGGCCATGGAATTTGCGATGCCACCAACGGGCGGAATGGGAATGGGCGTTGATCGTTTGTTAATGGCTCTTACCGGTCTTGGCATTCGCGAAACAATTTTGTTCCCACTCGTTAAACCAGAAATCGATTAACGCGAAGTTTTCTCATGGTAAAAATTCGTCCTGCGCGCACTAGCGATGTAAAGGCTATTCGCCAGTTAGTAGATTCTTACGCTGCGCCAGGTCAGATGCTTTCCAAAGAGACGGTAACTTTGTATGAGAGCGTTCAGGAATTTACCATCGCTGAAGTTGATGGAAAAGTTATCGGTTGCGGCGCGCTGCACGTTCTATGGGATGACTTAGCCGAAGTTCGAACAGTTGCTGTAGAAAAAAGTTTCCACAATAAAGGTGTCGGCCATTTAATTCTTGAAAAGATTATCGAACGCGCCCGCGAAGTTGGAGTAGAAAGAATTTTCTGCCTGACATTTCAAACAGAATTCTTTGGTCGCCATGGATTCGTTGAAATTGAAGGCACACCAGTTGCACCAGATGTTTATCAAGAACTCCTTCGTTCTTACGATGCCGGTGTAGCCGAGTTCTTGGATCTCGAAGCGGCTAAGCCAAATACCCTTGGCAATACCCGCATGCTCCTGACTTTGTAGTCCTTGATCTGCCCCCACAAATAGCCCCATTAGGGAATATCCCCGCTAAATCTGGGGTTCTAGGAGGTACCAGCCATCCACCTCGCGCCTTCCCTGCGTTGGGTTATAGGCTTGATGCAGTAACCAATAGAAGGAGCCTTGCCCATGTTTGAGCGCTTTACCGATAGAGCCCGACGCGTCGTTGTCCTGGCTCAAGAAGAAGCACGCATGCTCAACCACAACTACATCGGCACAGAGCACATCCTCCTTGGCCTGATCCACGAAGGTGAAGGCGTTGCCGCAAAGGGGCTAGAAGCTCTCGGCATCTCACTTGAAGGCGTTCGCGCACAAGTTGAAGAAATCATCGGCCAAGGACAGCAAGCACCTAGCGGCCATATTCCATTTACACCTCGCGCTAAGAAAGTTCTCGAGCTTTCACTTCGCGAAGCGTTGCAACTCGGCCACAACTACATCGGCACAGAACATATTTTGCTCGGCCTAATTCGCGAAGGCGAAGGCGTTGCTGCACAAGTACTTGTAAAACTTGGCGCAGATTTAAATCGCGTTCGTCAACAAGTTATTCAACTTCTCTCTGGTTACCAAGGAAAAGAAGCGGCTACATCAGGCGGTCCTGCAGAAGGCACTCCATCTACTTCACTTGTACTTGATCAATTTGGCCGCAACCTCACACAGGCTGCGCGCGAAGGAAAGCTTGATCCAGTAATCGGTCGCGAAACCGAGATCGAACGCGTAATGCAGGTTCTCTCACGCCGTACCAAAAATAATCCAGTGTTAATTGGCGAACCAGGCGTTGGAAAGACAGCGGTTGTCGAAGGTTTGGCACAAGCGATTTACAAGAACGATGTTCCAGAAACTCTTAAAGATAAGCAGCTTTACTCACTCGATCTCGGCGCACTTGTCGCCGGTAGCCGCTACCGCGGTGATTTCGAAGAGCGCTTAAAGAAAGTTTTGAAAGAGATCAAAACTCGCGGCGACATTATTTTGTTTATCGATGAAATTCACACACTCGTTGGCGCAGGAGCTGCAGAAGGTGCGATCGATGCTGCCAGCATCTTGAAGCCAATGCTTGCTCGCGGTGAGCTCCAGACAATTGGCGCAACCACACTCGATGAATACCGCAAGCATGTTGAAAAAGATGCTGCGCTAGAACGTCGCTTCCAACCAATTCAAGTTAAAGAGCCATCAGTTGCTCACACAATCGAAATTCTTAAGGGCCTTCGCGATCGTTACGAAACCCACCACCGCGTATCGATTACCGATGGCGCGCTTGCTGCCGCAGCAAATATGGCTGATCGCTACATCTCAGATCGCTTCTTGCCAGATAAAGCGATCGATCTAATCGATGAAGCTGGTTCACGTCTGCGCATCAAGCGCATGACCGCACCTGCTGAACTCCGCGAATTCGATGACAAGATCGCAGAAGCACGCAAAGCTAAAGAATCTGCAATCGATGGCCAAGACTTTGAAGGCGCTGCCGCACTTCGCGATAAGGAAAAAACTCTTATCGCTGAAAAGGCAGAAGCAGAAAAGAATTGGAAGGCAACTGACCTAGATAAGGTCACCGAAGTTGATGAAGAGTTAATTGCACAAGTTCTCTCTGCTTCAACTGGTATCCCTGTATTTAAGTTAACTGAAGAAGAGACTGCACGTCTGCTTCGTATGGAAGACGAACTACACCGTCGCGTTATCGGACAAGATCAAGCGATCAAGGCGTTGTCACAAGCAATCCGCCGTACTCGCGCCGGTCTAAAAGATCCGAAGCGCCCTGGTGGTTCATTTATCTTCGCCGGTCCTTCAGGTGTTGGTAAGACCGAACTTTCTCGCACACTCGCCTCATTCTTATTTGGTGATGAGACAGCACTAATCCAATTGGATATGTCTGAATACTCAGAGCGTCACACCGCATCACGTCTATTCGGTGCACCTCCAGGATATGTTGGCTACG
>JACCDZ010227163.1_pt1 | contig 29993 bp, 25 predicted proteins | sample 7449551 | NCBI WGS metagenome assembly JACCDZ01 (sample SAMN15323452, study PRJNA562643) | freshwater metagenome | isolation source: river surface water | place: USA:Blue River Watershed | collected 2017-08-18 | reverse complement strand
GAAGCTTGTGATTTACGTGATAATTATGAACGTTTTCAAGCAAATAATTATGAGCTTTTAGGAGTTAGTGCTGATAGTGTAAAAGCGCAAAAAAAGTTTGAAGAAAAGTACAGTTTTCCCTTTGCTTTATTAGCGGATGAAGATAAATCTGTGATTGAAGCATTTGGCGTTTGGGGTCCGAAAAAATTTATGGGAAGAGAATTTGATGGGATTCACAGAACGACTTTCGTAATTGACGAAAACGGAATCATTACAGATGTAATTGATAAAGTAAAAACCAAAGAGCACGCAAGTCAGATTTTGTAGTAGCTAAGATTCATAAAAAAAGCCGTTCATTTATTAAGAACGGCTTTTTTTGTATCTATTTTGGGAAATTTTACAAATCAAATCCCATATTTACGCCTAGTTTATCGGCGATAATACGAGCGATTTTTGCTCTTAATTCTGGAATTTTTACACTATTTGTAACTTCACTAGTAAACGCATACATCAATAAAGCTTTTGCTTCTTTTTTACCAATTCCACGTTGCTGCATGTAAAACATAGCATTTTCATCTAATTGTCCAATCGTACAACCGTGAGAACATTTTACATCATCAGCAAAAATTTCTAATTGTGGTTTCGCATTGATTGTTGCTTTATCACTTAATAAAATGTTATTATTTTGTTGGAAAGCATCTGTTTTTTGCGCTTCTTTTTCTACGAAAATCTTACCATTGAAAACTCCAATAGCATTTCCATCTAAAATCGTTTTATAATTTTGGTGACTTTCACAATTTGGTGTAGCGTGTTGCACTAAAGTATAATGATCTACATGTTGCTTGTCGCCAATAATTGTAATTCCTTTTAAAGTGGAATCGATGTGTTCTCCTTGATGATAAAAATTTAAATTGTTTCTAGTAATATTTCCTCCAAAAGAAAATGTATGTACTGAAACATGACTATCTTGTTTTTGAGAAATATATGTATTGTCAATTAAATTTGCGGTTTGTAAATCATTTTGGATTTTATAATAATCTGCAATGGCACGTTTTTTTGCAAAAATTTCCGTAACCGAATTGGTTAAAACTGGATTGTTATTTAAACTCTGATGACGTTCTACAATTTGTACATGAGAATTTTCTCCTACAACAATTAAGTTTCTTGGTTGTGTCATTAAAGCCGCTTCAGAACCTGTAGAGAAATAGATAATTTCAATTGGTTTTTCAACAACTTTACTTTTTGGAATATTTACATAAGCACCTTCGTGAGAAAATGCGGTATTTAACGAAGTCAAACTGTCGTCAGAATTGGCAATTTTGTTGAAATATTCGTCAATTACCATTTTGTATTTAGGTTTGGTTAATGCAGATGACATCAAACAAACATCTAAACCATCATGAGTGGTAGAAGATAAGTACGAACTAAATTTTCCATCAATAAAAATGACTTTATAAGTATCTACATCATTTAAAAAGTATTTTTTTACTTCTGCAAATTCTACTGTATTTTCGTTTTTGGCAAATACGCTAAAATCATTTTTTAAAATGGCATTTAACGAAGTATATTTCCAAGCTTCCTCTTTTTTAGTTGGGAAACCTTTATTTTCGAAGTTTTTTATAGCCGAAGTTCTTATGTCGTGTAAATCATTGTTTACATCCGCAATTTTTTCTTCGAACGCCATAAAAGACGATATTAATTTTTCTTTTAATTCCATAATTTTGTTGTGGGTTGTGGGTTGTTTTTGTTATCGGTTTAAAACTGATAACTCACAACTCATAACTTTTTAAACCAATTCATTTTTAATCCAATCGTAACCTTTTTCTTCTAATTCTAAGGCTAAAGACGCATCACCAGATTTAACAATTTTTCCGTCCATTAATACGTGTACAAAATCAGGAACAATGTAATCTAATAAACGTTGGTAGTGTGTGATAACTAAAACGGCATTCTTTTCATTTTTTAATTTATTCACACCATTTGCTACGATACGTAACGCGTCAATATCTAATCCTGAATCTGTTTCATCCAAAATCGCTAATTTTGGTTCTAACATCGCCATCTGGAAAATTTCATTACGTTTTTTCTCACCACCAGAAAACCCTTCATTTAGAGAACGAGATAAAAATTTACGATCCATTTCTAATAATTCCGATTTCTCACGAATTAATTTTAGCATTTCATTAGCTGGCATATCTTCTTCACCACGAGCTTTACGTGATTCATTGATAGCTGTTTTGATAAAATTAGTTACAGAAACTCCAGGAATTTCTACTGGATATTGAAACGATAAGAAAACACCTTTGTGTGCTCTTTCTTCTGGTGCTAATTCAGAAATATCTACACCTTCTAAAATGATTTCTCCTTCAGAAACTTCATAATTTTCGTTTCCAGCGATGATAGAAGAAAGTGTACTTTTTCCAGCACCATTTGGTCCCATAATCGCATGAACTTCTCCAGCTTTAATCTCTAAATTAATTCCTTTTAATATTTCTTTGTCTTCAACAGACGCGTGTAAATTTTTAATGCTTAACATTTTATTTTTTATTTTTAACCATTTAAGGCATGTAAGTTTATATAAGTTTTATCCAACACTTCCTTCTAACGAAATTTCCAATAATTTCTGAGCTTCTACGGCAAATTCCATTGGTAATTTATTCAAGACTTCTTTACTAAAACCGTTTACAATTAAGGCAATCGCTTTTTCAGTTGGAATTCCACGTTGGTTGCAATAAAACACTTGGTCTTCTCCAATTTTTGAAGTCGTAGCTTCGTGTTCAATTTTTGCAGTTGTATTTTTACTTTCTATGTAAGGAAAAGTATGTGCGCCACAATTATTACCCATTAACAAACTGTCACATTGCGAGAAGTTACGAGCATTATCTGCATTTTTGCTAATTTGAACTAATCCACGGTAACTGTTTTGCGATTTACCAGCCGAAATTCCTTTAGAAATGATAGTTGATTTTGTGTTTTTTCCTAAGTGAATCATTTTTGTACCTGTATCGGCTTGTTGGAAATTATTCGTCACCGCGATAGAGTAGAACTCACCAATTGAATTATCACCTTTTAAAACACAAGAAGGATATTTCCAAGTTACAGCAGAACCAGTTTCTACTTGCGTCCAAGATATTTTTGCGTTTTTCTCACATAAACCTCTTTTCGTTACAAAGTTGAAAACTCCACCTTTTCCTTCTTTATTACCAGGATACCAGTTTTGAACTGTTGAATATTTGATTTCCGCGTCATCTAATGCAATTAACTCTACAACCGCAGCGTGTAATTGATTTTCATCACGGCTTGGAGCTGTACAACCTTCTAAGTAAGATACATAACTTCCTTCGTCAGCGATAACTAAAGTTCTTTCGAATTGTCCAGTTCCACCTTGATTGATACGGAAATATGTTGATAATTCCATCGGACATTTTACACCTTTTGGAATATAACAAAAACTTCCATCAGAAAAAACGGCCGAATTTAACGCGGCATAAAAATTATCTTTTTGTGGCACAATTGTACCTAAATATTTTTTAACTAATTCTGGATGTTCTTGAATCGCTTCAGAAATCGGACAGAAAATAATTCCTTTTTCTCCCAAAGTCTTTTTGAATGTGGTAGCTACAGAAACAGAATCCACAACAATATCCATGGCAATGTTGTTCATTTTTTTCTGTTCATCTATAGAAATCCCCAATTTTTTGTACATTTCTAATAACTCCGCGTCCACATCATCTAAGGTTTTGTTTGGATCTGATTTTTTTGGTGCCGAATAATAAGCAATCGATTGAAAATCAGGTTTGGTGTAGTTTACATTGGCCCATTCAGGTTCTTCCATTTCTTTCCAAGCCGCAAAAGCTTGTAAACGCCAGTCTGTCATCCATTCTGGTTCATTTTTCTTTTTAGAAATGGCGCGCACAATGTCTTCATTTAGCCCAACAGGAAACGTTTCCGATTCTAATTCGGTATAAAATCCGTATTCGTATTCTTTATTTTCTAACTCGACTTTTAAGTCGTCTTCGGTATATTTTGACATTTTATATTTTTTAAAACCATCAGAAAATTAAAATTGACTTTCAGAATGGTAGAAATAAATTAATATTATAGAGAGAAACTTTCTCCACATCCACAAGTTCTTTGTGCATTCGGATTATTGAAAACAAATCCTTTTCCGTTTAAACCACCAGAAAATTCTAAAATCGTTCCTGCTAAATACAAAAATGATTTTTTCTCAACGGCAATTTTTACATTATTGTCTTCAAAAACTTTATCGTTTTCACCAATCTCTTTATCGAATTTCAATTCATAAGAAAGTCCAGAACAACCACCACTTTTAACGCCTACTCGAACGTAATCATTAGTAGCGTCGAAACCTTCTTCGGTCATCATATCGACAATTTTTTTACTTGCTGATTCAGATACTTTTATCATTGTTATTTTGATTTTGTCTAAATTAACTGCAAATATAAGTCATAAATTGCTTTTTACAAGGTTTGATAACATTTTTATAACTTATATATTCATAGTTTTGATTTATGTAAAATTTTGTAATTTGGCTAAAAATTTAAAATCATGAAATTATACCCAATAGAAGCTGGAAATTTCAAGTTAGATGGTGGTGCGATGTTTGGCGTGGTACCAAAAACAATTTGGAATAAAACCAATCCAGCGGATGAAAATAATTTAATAGATATTGCCGCAAGATGCTTATTAATTGAAGATGGTAATCAACTTACTTTAATTGATAATGGAATGGGAAACAAGCAATCCGATAAGTTTTTTGGCTATTATTCGCTTTGGGGTGATGAAAGTTTGGATAAATCTTTAGCTAAATATGGATTTCATAAAGACGATATTACAGATGTTTTTATGACACATTTGCATTTTGATCATTGTGGTGGTTCAGTAGTTTGGAACAAGGACAAAACAGGTTATGAAGTGGCGTTTAAAAATGCTAATTTCTGGACAAACGACAACCATTGGGAATGGGCAACGAAACCAAATTCTCGTGAGAAAGCTTCTTTTTTGCATGAAAACATTATTCCAATGCAAGAGAGTGGACAACTGAAATTTATCAACCGACCAACTGGCGACTTCTTAGAAAAATCTGAGTTAGGTTTCGATATTTTCTTCGCGGATGGACATACCGAAAAACAAATGTTACCTCATATTCATTATAAAGGAAAAACAATCGTTTTTTGTGCTGATTTGTTAGCTACTGCTGGACATATTCCAATTCCTTATGTTATGGGTTATGATACGCGTCCGTTATTAACTTTAGATGAAAAAGCAAAATTTATGAACGCTGCTGCGGATAATAATTACTATTTGTTTTTAGAACACGATGCGCATAATCAGATTATTACCGTAGAAAGAACAGAAAAAGGTGTAAGATTAAAAGACGTGTTTACTTGTGAAGAAATTTTTTAATGCCCACTAAGTTGTAACACAAAATAAGTTACAACTACTAATACTTTATAAATTGAATAATTAAATTAATAAATATGAAAATTTCATTTAAACCTTTATTTTTATCTGCAGCTTTTGCGTTGGTTCTAGCAGGTTGTGGATCCGCTAAAATGGTTTCTGTACCAGTAGAAAGCATAGATAAAATGCCTCTAAAAACAACTCCATTAGCAGAGAAAGATTTACAGCGTTGGAGTCATTTAGATTTAGTAAAAGATACGGTTCCTGGAATGAGTGTAGATAAAGCTTATGCGGAATTACTAAAAGGAAAAAAAGGGACTAAAGTTATTGTTGGAATTGTAGATTCTGGTGTAGATATTAATCACGAAGATTTAAAATCAGTAATTTGGACTAACCCAAAAGAAATTGCTGGTAACAAAATTGATGACGATAAAAATGGATATGTTGATGATATTCATGGTTGGAATTTCTTAGGAGATGCCGTTCATGAACAATTAGAAATGACACGTATCGTAAAAAAAGGACCAAATACTCCAGAATATGCTAAAGCTAAAGCGAAATTAGATGAAGAAATTCAAGGGTTACAAGGTAATAAACAACAATTAGATATGATTTTAAATGCGGATAAAGCTATTAAGACGCATTTAAAGAAAGATAATTATACGCTGGAAGAAGTAAAGAAAATTGAAACTACAGACAAAAGTTTGTTACAAGCTAAAATGATGTTTTCGCAAATTTTAGCAGGAACTCCAAAGGCGGAGTTTGACAAACAAATTGAAGAATTTAAAGATTATGTTTACGGACAATTAAATTACAATTTAAACGTAGATTTTGATGGTAGAAAAATTGTAGGTGATAATCCAAATGATCTTTCAGATACTAAATATGGTAACAATAATGTTGTTGGACCAGAACCAAAAGAAGCAAAACACGGAACGCACGTTGCTGGAATTGTAGCTCAGGTTAGAGGAAACAAAAAAGGAGGAGACGGAGTAGCAAGTACAGTTTCAATTATGGCTGTTCGTGCGGTGCCAAATGGTGACGAATATGATAAAGATATCGCTTTAGGAATTCGTTATGCTGTAGATAATGGAGCAAAAGTAATTAACGGTTCTTTCGGAAAATATTTTTCTCAAAATAAAGAATGGGTTATCGAAGCAATTAAATACGCAGAATCTAAAGATGTACTTTTAATTATTGCTGCAGGAAATGAGTCTTATGATTTAGATACAACAAACAAATATCCAAATGATACGTATGATAATTCTCCTGAATTTGCTAAAAATGTATTAATTATTGGTGCACTTTCTCCAGAATATGGTTCGAAAATGGTTGCTGGTTTTTCAAATTACGGAAAAAATAATGTTGATATTTTCTCGCCAGGAGATAAAATTTATGCTACTACACCTTTAAATACTTATGAATATTTACAAGGAACTTCAATGGCTTCTCCAAATGTTGCTGGTGTTGCGGCTTTAATTCGTTCTTACTATCCAAGTTTAACAGCTATTCAAGTAAAACAAATTATTATGGAAAGTGGAACTTCTTTAGTAAATACAGTTTCAGTAGGTGAAGACAAACATAAAGCTAGTTTTTCAGACATTTCTAAATCAGGAAAAATTGTAAATGCATACAATGCTTTAATTTTAGCAGAAAAAATGGCGAAAAAATAATTCTTATAAATTCGTTAAAAAACCACAAAGTTTAAACTTCGCGTTTATCTTTGTGGTTTTCTTATTTTTACCAAAATGTCATTAATGAACTCACTTCTTCAAAATGTTTGTACTACAAACTCTCAAAAGAGTGACGTTATTTATGATTTAAAAAATTAAAATTTACTTATATGAAAAATTTAATTACTACTATGTTTATCCTTGTTGCAGGATTTTCGATGGCACAGAATAATCCAAATTCAGGCTATTGGCAACAACACGTTGATTATAAAATGAACGTAAATATGGATGTCAAAAAATACCAATACAAAGGAAATCAAGAATTGGTATACACTAATAATTCACCAGATACACTAAAAAAAGTGTATTATCATTTATACCCAAATGCTTTTCAACCTGGAAGTGCGATGGATTTACGTTTGCAAACAATTGCTGATCCAGACAAACGTATGGTTCGTAAATTTACAAAAGAAAATAAAGAAGTAAAAGAAAGTAGAATCAGTACGTTGAAACCAAATGAAATTGGTTATTTAAATATTGCTAATTTCAAACAAAATGGAATTGCCGCTCAAACTAGAGTAGTGGGAACTATTTTGGAAGTGACTTTGCCTCAAGCTATTTTACCAAAAGCATCTTCAAATTTCACCTTAGATTTTGATGGACAAGTGCCTTTGCAAATTCGTCGTTCTGGAAGAAATTCGGAAGAAAATGTAGCGCTTTCCATGACACAATGGTTTCCAAAAATGGCAGAATATGATTTCGAAGGTTGGCATGCAGATACTTACATTGCTAGAGAGTTTCACGGTGTTTGGGGAAATTTCGATGTAAAAATTACGATTGATAAGGACTATACTATCGGTTCTACAGGATACCTTCAAAATAAAAATGAAATAGGAAAAGGTTATGAAGATGCAGGTGTTGTTGTTTCATATCCTAAAAAAACAAAAACATTAACTTGGCATTTTGTGGCACCAAATGTGCACGATTTCGCTTGGGGAGCTGATCCAGAATATATCCACGATAAAATTATGGGTGAAAATGAAACGGAATTGCATTTTTTCTATAAAAACAAAAAAGAAAATTTAGAAAATTGGAAAAAAATGCAACCTAAAACGGCAGAATTATTAGCGTATTTTAATAAAAATGTAGGGCAATATCCTTACAAACAATATTCTGTAATTCAAGGTGGAGATGGAGGAATGGAATATGCGATGTGTACTTTAATTACTGGAAACAGAAGCTATGGAAGTTTAGTTGGTGTTACGGCTCACGAATTTGCACACAGTTGGTTTCAACATATTTTAGCTACAAATGAATCAAAACATTGTTGGATGGATGAAGGATTTACCTCATTCATTTCAAATTTAGCAATGAACGAAATTTTACCTCCAAAAGAACCAGAAAATCCATTTGCAGATTCTTATAATAATTATGTGTATTTAGCGAATTCAGGCAAAGAACAACCATTAACAACTCATGCAGATAGATACGATTTAAATCAAGCATACGGAATTGGCGCTTACAGTAAAGGCGAAATTTTCTTAGCACAATTAGGTTATATTATTGGAATTGAAAATCTTCAAAAAACAATCAAAAAATATTATACTGATTTTAAATTCACACATCCAACACCTAACGATATCAAAAGAACAGCCGAAAAAGTTTCTGGTGCGAATTTAGATTGGTATTTAAATGAATGGACGCAAACTACAAACACAATTGATTACGCGATTAAATCTGTGGAAACCAATAAAATTGTTTTAGAAAGAAAAGGTAGAATGCCAATGCCTATTGATTTGTTAGTAGAATTTGAAAATGGTAAAGTAGAATATTTTTACATTCCGAATACTTTAATGCGATGGGAAAAACAAAATCCATATGAAGGAATTACTAGAACTGTTTTAGCTGGTTGGGATTGGGCTATTCCAACTTATACTATTGAAATTGCTAAAGAAAAAGGCGCAATTAAATCCGTCGCGATTGATCCAAGTGATTTGATGGCTGATGTGAAAAAAGAAGACAATGTGTTTCCTAAAAAATAATTGAAACAACAACATTTTTCTGAAAAAAATATATTAAATTAGATTTCAAAATAAAAACAAATGCAAGATAAAACGTTAATTGGTAGTGAAGAATGGTGCTCGTTTCCACAATTAGGAATTCCAGCCATAAAAGCCCGTGTTGATTCTGGAGCGAAAACTTCAGCTTTACATGCTATCAATATTAAAGTTTTTGAAAAGAATGGTGAGGAATGGTTAAAATTCGATATCAATCCGATTCAAAATAACTCGAAATCAATTATTCATTGTGAAGCACAATTAGTAGATCAAAGAATTGTAAAAAGTTCTAATGGAACTCGAGAAAAAAGATATGTTATTCGAACTGACGTTGAATTAGGAAGTCACAAATGGCAAGTAGATGTTACGCTTACTAATCGAGATTCGATGGGTTTCAGAATGCTTTTAGGTAGAGAAGCCATGGTGGGAAGATTGATTGTCGACCCAGAAAAAAAATTCGAATTAGGACAACCTTCAACAGAAAGTTTAAAAGAATATTATTACAAAGAGCCTAGTAAAAAAGGATTGAAAATTGGACTTTTAGCCAGTAATCCAGAATTATATAGTAATCGAAGAATTATTGAAGCTGGAGAAATGCGTGGACATGAAATGCATTTCTTGAATCTGAAATATTGTTACATGAAGTTAAGTGCTTCCAATCCAGAAATCCATTATCGTGGTGGTTTGGTTTTGAGTGATTTCGATGCGATTATTCCTAGAATTCGTCCAAGCATGACCTATTATGGTTGTGCACTTACACGTCAGTTTGAAGCTTTGAAAGTTTTCGCTTTAAATAACGCGGCTGCCATTACGCAATCCAGAGATAAATTGTTTTCGTTACAATTATTATTGAATAATGGAGTAGATATTCCTACAACAGGTTTTGCCAATTCGCCATTAGATACAGATGATTTAATTAAAATGGTTGGTGGTTCGCCATTAATCGTAAAATTATTAGAAGGTACACAAGGTAAAGGTGTAGTTTTAGCGGAAACCAAAAAAGCGGCAGAATCTGTAATCAATGCGTTCAAAAGTTTAAATGCGAATATTTTAGTTCAAGAATTTATCAAAGAAGCCAATGGAAAAGATTTGCGTTTGTTTGTTGTAGATGGAAAAGTTGTGGCAGCCATGCAACGTGAAGCAGCTCCTGGAGAATTCCGTGCGAATATCCATTTAGGAGGAACAGCTTCTGTGGTGAAAGTTACATCTGAAGAGAAAAAAATTGCGATTCGAGCAGCAAAAGCGATGAATTTAAAAGTGGCCGGTGTTGATATTATTCGTTCAAGTAAAGGTCCGTTGTTGTTAGAAGTTAATTCTTCTCCTGGTTTAGAAGGGATCGAAGGTGCGACTCAAAAAGATATTGCAGGCGAAATGATTAAAGCTATCGAGAAAAATTTTAAATAATGTATCCCTATTTAGACATTGTCCTAAGAAGTGTTAGTGTTTACTTTTTTATGGTAATCGCACTGCGTATTTTTGGAAAAAAAGAATTATCGCAATTAAATGCTTCAGACATTGTTCTAATATTGCTAATAAGTAACGCCGTTCAAAATGCTATGGTGGGAAGTGATGTTTCGCTCGAAGGTGGAATAATTGCAGCTTTTTCACTTTTTTTTATCAATTACATTTTCAAAAAAGTAATGTTGAAATCTAAATTTGTGAAAAATCTAATTCAGGAAAAACCTGAAATTTTGATTCACGATGGTAAAATTGATTTTAAAACGGTATCAAAATTAGGAATCACTTCTGATGAATTGGATGAAGTTATTAGAGAACATGGTGTAGAAAATTACAAATTCGTGAAATTAGCTATGTTGGAAATTAATGGAAATATTAGTATTATTTCAGGAAATGAAAATTTATTTCAAACGAAACACAAGCGAATTCATAAAACCCTAAGTTAAATGGACAATCAATTCAAAAAATTATTACTTATTATTATTGCTTGTAGTTTCCTTGTTGGTTTCGGAGCTTTGTTTAAAATTATGGAATGGCCAGGAGCAACACTTATTTTTAACGTTGGAGTAGTGTTAGAGGTTATTTTTGGTGCTACGATTATGGTTTATTTACTGAAAAATAAAAACAAATAACTATGGAAAATCTATCAAAAATTAGCCTTTTAATAGTAGCAGTTTTACACCTATATTTTTTATGGTTAGAAATGTTTGTTTGGACTACAACGGGTAAAAAAGTATTCAAAACGTTACCAGAACATTTATTCGAACCAACCAAAACATTAGCAGCTAATCAAGGTTTATACAACGGATTTTTAGCAGCAGGATTAATTTGGTCTTTATTTATTTCCGATGCAATTTGGAGTAAAAACATCGCTTTCTTCTTTTTAGGTTGTGTTTTAGTTGCGGCTTTGTACGGTTGGTATTCTGTTTCTAAAAAGATATTTTTCGTACAAGGAATTCCTGCGATTGTTGGAATTGTGTTGGTGTTTTTGAGATAAGAGCTAAGTAGAAAGAGCCAAGTAAAAAGTTAAAAGAGCCAAGTAAAAATAATCAAGTAAAAAACGAAAGGCAAAAATTGATTTCAATCAACTTTTGCCTTTTTTATATATTTAGTTCAATTCAAACTGAATCAACTTGGCTTTTTTTACTTTTACTTTTTTAATTTATTTACGCTTCTACTTGAAAACTTTTCAAAAAGTGAATCGATTTTTCAATGTCGTAATGTAAAATTCTATCTTCTGTTACTAAAGGAACATCTTCTCTGTAAGTTTTAATGAACATTTCAATGAAGTCGCTAGATTTTAAAGGTCTTCTGAATTCAATAGCTTGTGAAGCGTTGAACAATTCAATCGCTAAAATTCGCTCTAAATTCTCTACTATTTTTAAAGTTTTTGTAGCTGCATTCGCACCCATACTCACGTGATCTTCTTGTCCGTTACTCGAAACAATACTATCAATACTTGCAGGTGTAGCTAATTGTTTATTCTGACTAGCAATACTCGCCGCTGTATATTGTGGAATCATAAATCCAGAATTTAATCCCGGATTGCTTACTAAAAACGCAGGTAATTCTCTTAAACCAGAAATCAATTGATAGGTTCTTCTTTCTGAAATACTTCCTAATTCTGATAACGCAATTCCTAAATAATCTAAAGCCATCGCTAAAGGTTGTCCATGGAAATTTCCACCAGAAATAATTTCATCTTCACCCACAAAAATATTCGGATTATCTGTAACCGAATTAATTTCTGTAGTAAATACTTTTTTTACGTGATCAATTACATCTTTACTCGCACCATGAACTTGTGGAATACATCTGAAAGAATACGGATCTTGAACGTGTTTCTTAGGCTGTGCGATAATTTCACTATCTTCTAACAACTCTAACATATGTTGCGCCGTAGATAATTGTCCTTTGTGTGGACGAACTAAATGAATTAACTCATTGAATGGTTCTTTTCTTCCATCAAAACCTTCAAGTGAAACGGCTGCAACAATATTGGCCAATTGCGATAATTTATCGGCTTGAATCAAATTATAAACCCCATAAGCACTCATAAATTGCGTACCATTTAATAAAGCTAAACCTTCTTTTGATTTTAAAGTAATTGGTGCTAAGTTTAATTTTGCTAATACTTTGTGCGCTGGCTGACGGAATCCATCGTAATATACTTCACCTTCAGCAATCAATGGTAAACATAAATGCGCTAAAGGCGATAAATCACCACTCGCTCCTAGAGAACCTTGTGTGTAAACTACTGGTAAAATATCATTATTGTAGAAATCAATTAAACGTTCTACTGTTACTAATTGTACACCTGAATGTCCATAACTTAACGATTGAATTTTTAATAACAACATGATTTTAACAATCTCATGCGGAACTTCTTCACCCGTTCCACAAGCGTGAGATTTCATTAAGTTTTCTTGTAGTTTGGTTAAGTTTTCTGTCGAAATTTTAATGTTATATAAAGAACCAAAACCAGTATTTATTCCGTAAATAGCTCCTTCGTGTGAAGTCATTTTATCATCTAAATAGGTTCTACATCTTTCAATTTTTGACGTAGCTTCTTCTGAAAGTCCGAGTTTTTTTCCTTCGAAAACAATTTCTCTAACTTTATCTATCGTAAGTAATGATGAATCTATATAATGCATTTGTTGAATTTTTAGATGCCAAAATTCCATAAACAATTCCTAAAATGCAACTATTCTTAATAATAAATGTATCATTTTGTTTTATTCTTAATATTTATGGCTTTTTGGGTTTATTTTTTTAAGAATTTTCAATACATTAGCAACTTTAAATTTTATAACATCACACAATGAAAAATACAGCATTAACAGCTATTCACGAAAGTTTAGGAGCGAAAATGGTTCCATTTGCAGGTTACAATATGCCTGTGCAATATGAAGGAGTAAACGTAGAACACGAAACCGTAAGAACTGGTGTAGGTGTTTTTGATGTTTCGCACATGGGTGAGTTTTTCTTAAAAGGAGAAAACGCTTTAGCTTTAATTCAGAAAGTAACTTCAAATGACGCGTCTAAATTAGTAGATGGAAAAGCACAATATTCTTGCTTACCGAACAATGAAGGTGGAATTGTGGATGATTTAATCGTTTACAAAATTGCTGATAATCATTATATGTTAGTGGTAAATGCTTCTAATATTGAGAAAGATTGGAATTGGATTGCTTCACACAATGATTTAGGTGTGGAAATGCAAGATCTATCAGATAGTTATTCTTTATTAGCGATTCAAGGGCCGAAAGCTGCTGAAGCAATGCAAAGTTTAACGAACATCGATTTAGCAAATATGGGATATTACACATTCCAAATTGGTGAATTTGCTGGAAAACAAGATGTAATTGTTTCTGCAACAGGATATACTGGTTCGGGCGGATTTGAAATTTACTTTAAAAATGAAGACGCGGTAACAATTTGGGCAAAAGTTTTTGAAGCAGGTGCTGCTTTCGGAATTAAGCCAATTGGTTTAGCAGCACGTGATACCTTACGTTTAGAAATGGGATTTTGTTTATACGGAAATGATATTAATGATACGACTTCTCCTTTAGAAGCGGGTTTAGGTTGGATTACGAAATTTGATAAAGAATTTACCAATTCGGCAAACTTAAAAGCTCAAAAAGAAGCTGGTGTTTCTAGAAAATTAGTTGGTTTCGAAATGATAGACAGAGGAATTCCTCGTCACGATTATGAAATTGCTGATGCCAATGGAAATATAGTTGGAATTGTAACTTCTGGAACACAATCACCATCATTAGGAATTGCTATCGGAATGGGTTACGTACCAACAGAATTAGCAACTCCAGATTCAGAAATTTACATCAGAATTAGAAATAAAGATATTAAAGCGAAAGTGGTGAAAATGCCATTTTTAAAGAAATAATATTTACTTCAATAAAATAAAAAAACCTGCTAATTAGCAGGTTTTTTTATGATTGTAATAGAAGCTTGTTCATCCTTATTTAAAGTAGCAAGTAGTTCGAAACTTCTGTTTTTGTCGTGAAGTTCAAGTTTTGCGGTATTAGGTTTTATTTTTCCTTCGTTGGTAGCAACAATTTTAAAAACATCATTTTTACCAGATAAAGTGATATATAATGTCTTTTTCTTATTGGTAACGGTATATTCTGAAACAATAAGTTTATTATTAAGAAATACATTTATGATATCGCCATCTTCCTGACCATTGTCCCAAATGTCTAATTTTAAAGTATTTGATTCCCAAAAAACATTTAAATTTTGTTCTTTACTAAGTTTGTTTATTTTTAAACTATCTAAAAGTTTAACCGGATTTGCTTCTTTCTTGGTTTTAGCATCAATTTTCTTAGATTTTTGAATTTTCTTATTTACTTTATTTACTAAATTGTATATTTTATTACTTCCTATTAAGGTCATTGTTCCATCAATACATTTTGTTTTGTTGTTAAAAAGCCCTTTAAATGCACCTTCTAATTTACTTGTATTTTCTACTAGTTTTACTTTTCCTGAAAAATTTACAAAACAGAAAGAGTTTTCATCAAATTTTGATTTCGTGTATAAAATTTCTTTCTCTTGAAACGTAAATAATTTTTTGGATTTATCGTAAGTTCCACTAATACTGTTTTTTGTTTCATGAATTCCATCTAAATCTGTAACTGAGTAACCAGTGATTTTACCATTTTGTTCTGTAAAAACTAATCTATATGTTATAATTGTCTTGTCGTTTCCATTTAATTTTAAGGCTCCGTAAAATTCATAACTCGTTTGAGAATAGCCGATTAGAGATAGTAAGGTAAATAATGTTAAAAAAGATTTAAATTTTTTCATTGCGGATTGAGTATAATTATTATTTTTGTGTAAATCTAAAACTTTTTTTTTATGAAAATCAAATTATTTTTATCAGCTTTAATGTTGATGGTTGGAACTTTAACAGCAACTTATGCTTCGTTCCCAGTTCAAAGAACTACTACAAACAACACAAACACTACGGTTGTTGTTGAAAATCAAGAAGATGAATTATCATCTCCAGCAGTTGCTGAAGGAGGTAAAAGCCAAATCATCGCTGCAGTATTAGCGTTTGCTATCGGTGGTTTAGGAATCCACAGATTTTATTTAGGTTACACTTGGCAAGGTATTGTTCAATTATTAACTTTAGGTGGTTGTGGTATTTGGGCTTTAATTGATTTAATTAGAATTTGTACTGGTGACTTACAACCTAAAAATGGTAGTTACTCTAAAACATTTTAATTAAAATGATAAAGAAAATCTTTTTCTATACTTCAAATATAGTTACAATCCTAGCACCAATTGTTTTGTTGTTTTTCCCTGCAACCACTTTTGATAAAGGTGAAAGCATTTGTTTGTCTGTCCAATTGGCAGATGTAGAATGTTATGCTTGTGGATTAACAAAAGGAGTGATGCACTTCATACATTTCGATTTTTCGAAAGCTTGGGAGTTTAATAAACTAACGTTTATTGTTGTTCCGATGCTTGCTGTGTTATGGGTTAGAGCTATTTATGATATTCAAGGAAAAAGAATGCCAGGTAAAATTGGCGATTTAACGTACAGAAAAGAGGCTTAGGCCTCTTTTTTTATTGTTTTAAAAAAAAACCTGCTAATTAGCAGGTTTTTCTGTTTTTTCTATCTTGATGTTCAGTTCTTGTGCGGTTTCATCTAAATCCATGAAGATGATATCGCCTTCGTGAATTTTTGAAGTAATGATTTCTTCTGCTAAAGCATCTTCTACATATTTTTGAATGGCTCTTTTTAAAGGACGCGCTCCAAATTGTTTATCGAAACCTTTTTCAGCAATAAAATCTTTTGCTTTGTCTGAAATGTTTAAGGTGTAACCTAAATCTTTTACTCTTACAATTAGTTTTTCCATTTCGATATCAATAATTTGATTAATATCTTCTTTTTCTAAACTATTGAATACGATAACATCGTCAATTCTATTTAAGAATTCTGGAGCAAAAGCTTTTTTCAAGGCGTTTTCAATAACAGATTTGTTATGTTCATCAGCTGAAGCAACTTTTGCTGCCGTACCAAAACCAACACCTTGACCAAAATCTTTCAATTGGCGAGCACCAATATTAGAAGTCATGATAATAATTGTGTTTCTAAAATCGATTTTTCTACCTAAACTATCTGTTAAAAAACCATCGTCTAAAACTTGTAGCATCATGTTAAACACATCTGGATGTGCTTTTTCAATTTCATCTAATAGCACCACAGCGTAAGGTTTTCTTCTGATTTTTTCAGTTAATTGTCCGCCTTCTTCATAACCCACATATCCTGGAGGTGCTCCAACTAAACGAGAAATCGCAAATTTTTCCATGTATTCACTCATATCGATACGTACTAACGCATCTTCTGAATCAAATAATTCTTTCGCTAAAACTTTCGCTAATTGCGTTTTTCCAACTCCAGTTGAACCTAAAAAGATAAACGAACCAATTGGTTTATTTGGATCTTTTAATCCCGCTCTATTTCTTTGAATTGATTTGGCGATTTTTTGTACCGCATCGTCTTGACCAATTACTTTTCCTTTGATAAGCTCTGGTAAATGCGCTAATTTATTACTTTCTGTTTGTGCAATTCTATTTACAGGAATTCCTGTCATCATAGAAACTACATCGGCCACATTATCTTCGGTAACAATCACACGGTTTGATTTTGAATCTTCTTCCCATTTTTCTTGAGCAATGGCTAAGTCTTTTTCAATTTTCTTTTCGTCATCACGTAATTTAGCAGCTTCTTCAAATTTTTGTTTTTTAACAACCGAATTTTTCAATTCGCGAACTTCTTCTAATTGCTTTTCTAACTCTAAAATTTGTTTTGGTACTTCAATGTTGGTAATGTGTACGCGTGAACCTGCTTCGTCTAAAGCATCGATTGCTTTGTCTGGTAAGAAACGATCGGTCATATAACGACTAGTTAATTTTACACAAGCTTCAATGGCTTCAGGCGTAAAAGTTACGTTATGATGATCTTCGTATTTACCTTTAATATTATTTAAAATAGTGATGGTTTCTTCAATGGTAGTTGGTTCCACAATTACCTTTTGAAAACGACGCTCTAAAGCACCATCTTTTTCGATATACTGTCTGTATTCATCTAAAGTTGTTGCGCCCACACATTGAATTTCGCCACGTGCTAAAGCTGGTTTAAACATGTTACTCGCATCTAAAGAACCAGTAGCTCCACCTGCGCCAACAATAGTGTGAATTTCATCAATAAATAAGATAATATCATCGTTTTTTTCCAATTCGTTCATTACGGCTTTCATTCGTTCTTCGAATTGACCACGATATTTTGTACCAGCGACTAAAGAAGCTAAATCTAAAGTAACGACACGTTTATTGAATAAAATACGAGAAACTTTTTTCTTCACAATCATTAAGGCTAAACCTTCCGCAATGGCAGATTTTCCCACACCCGGTTCTCCAATTAAAAGAGGATTATTTTTCTTTCTTCTACTTAAAATTTGAGAAACACGTTCAATTTCTTTTTCACGTCCAACAACAGGATCTAATTTTCCTTCTTCGGCCATTTCGGTTAAATCTCTTCCGAAATTATCTAATACTGGAGTTTTTGATTTTTTAGTTGTTTTACTTCCGCTGTTACTTGGCGGTGTTGGTCCGCTGTCTTTAAAATTATCATCGCCAGAATCATCAAAATTTTCTGCTCTTGGCGAGTTTTTTAAAATATTGTCATCTTCACTGTTGTTCAGGCTCATATAAATATCTTTTACGTTATCATAATTAATTTTCAACTTGTTTAATAACTTAGTTGTAGGGTCATTATCATTTTTTAATACACATAGTAACAGTAATGCTGTACTGATAGAAGTGGTATTAAAAACTTTAGCTTCTAAAAAGGTGTATTTTAAAGCTCTTTCTGCCTGTCTAGTTAAGTGTAGGTTTTTTTTGTCGTTATTTGCGACTCCGCTAGGATTGGCTGGACTTAATACTTCAACTTTTTTTCTTAAGATATCAAAATTGATATTTAGAAAGTTTAATATGTCAATCGCGCTTCCGTTTCCATCTCTCAATATACCTAAAAGTAAATGCTCTGTTCCAATAAAGTCATGACCTAATCGTAAGGCTTCTTCTTTACTGAACTGAATCACATCTTTTACTCTTGGCGAAAAATTATCTTCCATAAATTCTTTAAATCTATTGTAAAAATACAAAATAGAATAGTACGATTTAAAATTGGTACTATAATATTGCTAATTGACAAAAAAAAAATGAGAAATAAAAACGAAAACTGTTATTATTTGTTAAAAATTTCAGCGATTATTGTTGATAAGTATTTCGTTTTTGTTGGAAATTTTACTTTTAAAAAACGCAAAAAATCGTATATTGGCACGTTTAAAAAAAATGAGTAAAAATTAAATAAATACCTATGTCTGACGGAGAAAAGTTAATTCCTATTAATATTGAAGATGAAATGAAGTCAGCCTACATCGATTATTCGATGTCGGTTATTGTATCCAGAGCATTACCAGATGTAAGAGATGGTTTAAAACCAGTACACAGAAGGGTTTTGTTTGGAATGTATGAATTAGGAGTTTTTTCTAATAGAGCCCATAAAAAGTCTGCCAGAATTGTCGGAGAAGTTTTGGGTAAATATCACCCACACGGAGATACATCAGTTTATGATGCAATGGTTCGTATGGCGCAAGAGTGGAGTTTACGTTATTTAATGGTTGACGGTCAAGGTAACTTTGGTTCGGTTGATGGTGATAGTCCAGCAGCAATGCGTTATACCGAGGCTAGAATGAAAAAGATTTCTGAAGAGATGTTAGCTGATATCGATAAAGAAACTGTTGATTTTCAATTAAACTTTGATGATACTTTAGAAGAGCCTAAAGTTTTACCAACAAAAGTGCCAACGTTATTAATAAATGGTGCTTCTGGTATTGCTGTTGGTATGGCTACAAATATGGCACCACACAATTTGACAGAAGTAATTGATGGAACTTTAGCTTATATTGACAACAACGAAATAGAAATTGATGAATTAATCAAATATATTAAAGCTCCAGATTTTCCAACTGGAGGAACTATTTACGGCTACGAAGGTGTGAAAGAAGCCTTTAAAACAGGTAGAGGACGTATTGTAATGCGTGCTAAAACAAGTTTTGAAGAAGTAAACGGTAAAGAATCTATCATTGTATCTGAAATTCCATACCAAGTTAACAAAGCCGAAATGATTAAGAAAACGGCAGATTTAGTTAACGAGAAAAAAATTGAAGGAATTTCTACGATTCGTGATGAATCAGACAGAACAGGTATGCGAATCGTGTATGAATTAAAACGAGATGCTGTACCTAATGTTGTTTTAAATACACTTTATAAATATACACAATTACAATCTTCTTTCAGTGTAAATAACATTGCATTGGTAAACGGAAGACCGCAAATGTTAAATCTAAAAGATTTGATTCATTATTTTGTGGAACACCGTCATGAAGTTGTGGTAAGAAGAGCACAATACGATTTAAGAAAAGCTGAAGAAAGAGCGCATATCTTAGAAGGTTTAATTATTGCATCGGATAATATTGATGAAGTAATTAAAATTATTAGAGGTTCAAAAGATGGTGAGGAAGCTAGAGGAAAATTAATCGAAAGATTTAAATTATCTGAAATTCAAGCTCGTGCTATTGTTGAAATGCGTTTACGTCAATTAACGGGTCTGGAACAAGACAAGTTAAGAGCAGAATATGATGAAATCATGAAATTAATTGCTAGTTTAAAAGAATTATTAGCTAGCAAAGAGTTAAGAATGCAATTGATTAAAGACGAATTAGCTGAAATCAAAGAAAAATATGGTGATGAGCGTCGTTCTGTAATTGAATATTCTGGTGGAGATGTGAGTATTGAAGATTTAATTGCCGATGAAAATGTAGTTGTTACGATTTCTCATGCAGGTTACATCAAACGTACTTCATTATCAGAATACAAAACTCAAAATAGAGGTGGAGTAGGTCAAAAATCTGCTGGAACAAGAGATCAAGATTTCTTAGAGCATTTATTCGTAGCTACAAATCACCAATATTTATTATTCTTTACTCAAAAAGGAAAATGTTTCTGGATGCGTGTGTACGAAATTCCAGAAGGAACAAAAGCAAGTAAAGGAAGAGCCATTCAAAACATCATTAATATTGAACCAGATGATAAAGTGAAAGCTTACATCTGTACACAAGATTTAAAAGACCAAGAATATATCCAAAGTCATAATTTGATTATGGTTACAAAACAAGGTCAAGTTAAGAAAACATCTTTAGAAAAATACTCTAAACCTCGTGTAAACGGAGTAGCTGCAATCACAATTAAAGAAGGTGACGAATTATTAGGTGCTAAATTAACTAATGGTGACAGTCAAGTATTAATTGCTGGAAAATCTGGTAAAATTGTTCGTTTCGAAGAAGAGAAAACTCGTCCAATGGGTCGTACTGCTTCTGGAGTTAGAGGAATTACTTTAAAAGATGAAGCCGACGAAGTAATTGGTATTGTTACGGTTAATAAAGAAGATGTAAACGATACACAAATCTTAGTTGTAACTGAAAATGGTTACGGAAAACGTACCAAATTAGTTGACGAAGATGGAGAAGACGTATACAGAATAACCAACCGTGGTGGTAAAGGTGTGAAAACATTGAATATTACTGAGAAAACGGGTTCTTTAATTGCTATCAATAATGTTACAGATGAAGATGATTTGATGATTATCAATAAATCTGGTTTAACTATCAGAATGCGAGTGGACGATTTAAGAGTTATGGGTCGTGCGACACAAGGAGTTCGATTAATTAACATTAAAGGAAACGATTCTATTGCAGCGGTTACAAAAGTATTACGTGAAGATGAAGAAGCCGTAGAATTAGATGAAGATGGCAATCCAATCGTAAGTGAAGCGACTTCGGAAGATGAAACTTCAGAGGAAAATGGCACAGATATTGAATCGGATAACACCGAAGAATAAAAATAATTTTAAAAGCCCAATTAGTTGGGCTTTTGTTTAACATAAAATTTAATAAAATGAAGAAGTTAGTAGTAGGAATTTCACTTTTAGTAGCAACAACTACTTTTGCTCAAAAAGACGAATTAAAAACCTTAAAGAAATTATACGATAAAGAGCAATTATCAGCTGAAGATTTTGCTAAGTATAAAGAAACACTTGTGAAATTAGAAAGTGTAGCAACAACTGAAGATGATAAGGTAGCTTCAAATTATTACAAAGCGATGTCGCCATTAGCAGAAATGTCAACTATGGGTGCCACACCAAATCCAATGATGATTCAGAAAATTTTTACACCTGAAGTTTTTACAGGAATGGTTAGTACTATGCGCACAACTTTAGATTATGAAACGAAAACAGGTAAGAAAGTATTCACGGATGATATTAATGAAAATATTACTTCGATGAAGCCAATTTTTACTCAAATGGCTTTGGCTTACAATAATTCTAAAAAGTTTAAAGAAGCTTCAAGGGTTTTTTATAATACATATCAACTGGATCCGAAAGACGTTTCTAATTTAGAAAATGCAGGTATTACAGCTTTACAAGCATCAGAATTTGTAGATGCTGAAAAATATTATAGAGAAATTAAAGCTATTGGTTTTAAAGGAACTGGAACTGGAAAGTTTCAATCAAAAGAAGCGGAAGTTTTAAAAACAATTGCAGCCTTATCTTCAACAAACAATAACAATGAACAAGCCAAAATTGATTTTAAAGAAGCTATAGCGGTAAATCCTCAAGATACGCAATTAGAAATTGATCAAGCAAATTTGTACTATAAATTAAACGATATAACTACGTATAAAAAGTTAATTACAGATGTAATTGCTAAAGATCCAAATAATGCACAATTGCAATATAATGTAGGGTATTTAACTTTGGCTGATGACGGGAAGATTGTTGATGAAATTAATGCTAATTTAAAAAACAGAGCTAAGTATGATGAGTTAATGGCTAAGCGTAAAGCTATGTATAATGCAGCTTTACCTTATTTTGAAAGAGCCCATCAACTAGACGCTACGAATGAAGATACCAAAACGATTTTAAGATTAACCTACGAAACATTAGGTATGAAAGATAAAGCCGCAGCGGTTAAATAAATAAAAAATGCCCCAATGAAAATTGGGGCATTTTTTTGAGTTTAATTAATTCACACTTTCAACCAATCGTATAAATTCACTTCTATAGCCATCAATATCGTTAGATTTTGAATTTGTTGCTAATTCTAAAATATCCTTTTTGTTTTTGTTAGTTATTAATTTTGAATCTCTAAGCTTTAAGCCAAACCATGCTACTGCAGAACAAAATTTAAAATCTTCACTGCAATTTTCAAGATTTATTGCTTTATTTTCAATTGTTTGAACCATTTCAATGCTCTTATTGCCATCTGGTTTTTTATATCTGAATTTGATGGTCGCTAATTCGTTAGCTAATTCATTATTTTCGACTTTAGTTTTTGCGTATTTCAAATCAATTGGGTCAATAGAAAAATCGCTTTTCACTCCAATAGGAATAATTTCGTATAACGCTGTAACCGTATGACCGCTTCCTAATTCTCCAGCATCAATGGCGTCATTTGTAAAGTCCTCATTGCGTAATTTTCTGTTTTCGTAGCCAATTAAACGATAGTTTTGAACGTGTTTCGGATTAAATTCAATTTGAATTTTTACATCTTTCGCAATCGCAAACATACTTCCTTTAAATTCTTTCACTAAAAAACGATTCGCTTCTTGCATGTTATCAATATAGGCATAATTTCCATTTCCTTTATCGGCTAATTTTTCTAATTTCGAATCTTTATAATTCCCCATTCCGTAGCCTAAACAAGTTAAAAATACGTCAGATTTTCTTTTTTCTTCGATTAAAGAAATCATGTCTTTATCTGATGAAGCTCCTACATTAAAATCGCCATCCGTAGCAATAAGCACTCGATTATTTCCTCCTTTGATAAAGTTTTCTTCGGCAATTTTATAAGCTAATTGAATACCTTCTCCACCAGCTGTACTACCACCAGCTTGAAGTTTTTCTAAAGCAGCAATTATTTTTTCTTTTTCATTTCCAGATGTTGCTGGTAAAACTAAGCCTGCTGCACCTGCATACACCACAATACTAATTTTATCTTCTTTTCTTAATTGTTTGGTTAATATTTTTAAAGATTCAATCACTAAGGGTAATTTGTTTGTGTCACTCATAGATCCCGAAACATCAATTAAAAATACAAAATTCGAATTGGGTAAATTATCGGTTGGAATTTCTTTTCCTTGTAAACCAATTCTAACTAATTTATGATTTGTATTCCAAGGACAATCGCCATATTCTGTATTAATTGCAAAAGGATTATCATTGTGGGGTTTTGAATATGAATATTTAAAAAAGTTCATCATTTCTTCCACTCTAACAGCATCTTTTGGAACACTTTGTCCGTTATTTATAAATTTTCTAATGTTAGTATAAGAAGCATTGTCTACATCAATTGAAAAGGTTGAAAGTGGATTAGAACTTGAATTTTCAAAAGGATTTTCTACAAAAGAGTCATATTCGTCCGTATCGATTTCAACTGGTGGAATGGTAATTTTTTTCTTTAATTTGATATCACCATAATCGTCTGTTGTATTTACAATTATCGCACCATTTACTCCTTGCGCACCATACAAAGCACTTCCTTGTGAACCTTTGATAACATTAACATCTTGAATTGAAGCGGGTGGAATTTTCTCTAATTCTTCATTTGAAGAAATTTTCCCATCAATTATTATTAAAGCATTATTATTCCCAGTGATGCTTCTGCTTCCTCTTAAAACGATTTTAGTGCTTGTTGGTGCAGAATTAACTTGCAAACCTGATACTTTTCCATTTAAAGCTACAACATTCGGATTTGATGCTTGTCTTAATTCTCTTCCTTTAATTCTTACTTGAGATGAAGTGACAGAATTTTTACTTTTCTTAATTCCTAATGCACCCACAATTTGAACACATTCAATAGTATTACTAGAAGTTGTTAAAACCACATTAATTACATTTCCAGCACCAACTGTTACCGTCTTAGTATCTTTTCCTAAAAATGAAATTTCTAAAACATCACCTTGACTGGCTTTAATTACAAATTTTCCTAATTCATCAGTTTGTGTGCCCATTTGAGTTCCAGCAATTGAAACGGTTGCTCCAGGTAAAGGAACCCCATCCGAAGTAACAGTTCCTGTAATAGTTCTTTCTTGAAAAGCATAAAAACCTAATGTTTTTGTAATCACTTCTTCACTGTAAGAAGCGTAATTTATAAGCATAGCAATGCCTAATGAAATAATTTTGAAATTTTTCATAATGTAAAGTTTTAGTATGTTAGTTGATTATTTTTCTGCCGGTTTCCCGTCTTTTGTGGTGATGATAACTATACCTTTTTCTCCTTTTTTACCGTAAATTTTGGTAGCATCAGCAGGTTTTAAAATATTAGTTGAGGTAATTTTTTGCTTGTCTAATGGTGCATACGGACTCGTTGGGTTTTTTCCAAATAACGATTCTTCCGAATATTCAATGCCATTAATAATGTATAATGGATTGGGTAAATAGGTAACTTCTTCAAGATCTTCTGCACTTATTTCGTTTAACTCTTTTTCTGCATTATAATTTTTGTCCATTGCTACACCATCAATCACTACCAGATCTTTACTTTGCTTAGCTGGTGCTGCCATAGGTTTAGATTTTGGTGCTTTATATTTCGATTTTATTTCTTTAACAGGAGCATTATATTTTTTACTAGGAGCAATAAAACCTGAATTTGAGCTAGAAGAATTTGAGGCGCTATTATCTGTAAAATTGGATCTTAAATAACTATCATCTTCTATTGAGGTTACAATTTTATATGGATAATCATAAGTTCTAGCCACAATTTTTCCGCTTGGCAATGTTTCATAAATGATACTGTCTCTTTCGATGTTAGTTATTTCATTGCCTAAACTATTTTTCTGATATAGGTTGTCTTTTGTACGATTTTTATTTGCATCGGGTTGGTTTGAAGTTTCATTTTCTACTACAATTTCATTCGCTTCATCTATAATTTTGTTTGCTGAATCGTTAGAAACAATAACTGGATTTGAATTATTAGGAATAATTTTGTTTTTGATGTTTTCATCCTTAGATACAAATTGGTAAATAATCGAAAAGCTCAATAAAACAGTTGCTGCAATAGCCAGTTTTTGCCAAGTATTTTTCTTTTTTACGACAATTGTATTGTCCAACTTTTCTTCTACGCGATTCCAAACTTTATCCATTCCAGGAAAGTCTTTTTCGCCTTTGTTGGAAGCGTTTTTTATTTTGTGATATATTTTATCTTCTGAGTTCATTTCTTTTTAAATTTATTAAACTGATATGTTTAAGTCTTAATTTCTTCAAATTTTAAAAATCTGTTTAATCTGTCAAATCTGTGATGCTATTACTTTGCTTTTTGATAATAAAATTGATTTACCAAATCTTTTAATTTTGTTTTTGCCACATTGAGTTGCGATTTTGAAGTGCCTTCCGAAATTTGAAGTTTTTCCGCAATATCTTTATGTGAAAAGCCTTCTATCACAAACAAACTGAACACGGTTTTACAACCATCAGGTAAATAATTGAGTAAGTTAAGTAAATCTTCTTCCTCCAATTCGCACATTTCATCTGTTAAAGGTTGATTTTTGATAGCAACATCTTCCAAATATAAATTGAAATTCACGTTCTTTTTTAATTGCATCAAACATTGATTTACCGCAATTTTTTTCGCCCAACCTTCAAAAGCTAATTCTTCTTTTAATTGGTCAATTTTAGTGAAAATGATGTAAAAAGCATCTGCCATAGCTTCTTCAATTTCTTCCTCTTTTTTCAAATAGCGCGAACACGTATAGTACAGTTTGCGTGCGAGCAATTCGTACACTTGCCGTTGGGCATCGCGTTGCTGTTTTTTACAGGCTTGTATGAGTTGTATGTTAATCATTTATTTAAAAAATGTATATTGTAATTTGTATAATATATTGTTGATTGCAATTGCTTTATAATTATATAGATGTCATTTTTTATCAAAAGGTTGGGACGACATTAAATTATTTTCAAAAAAAAATCGCAAGTGGTGAAACTTACGATTATAAAAGTACAATTTTATTTAAGATTTATTCCTTAAAAACCATATCGATACACATCACAGCGGCAATCATCAATTGACGTAGCGGATTGTCTTGTGGAACATCTGAAATGTTAATTACATAATTGTCGGCACTTGTGAAAAATTCTTTTCCTAAACCAGCCCATTTTTTTGAAACATTGGCTAATTCTTTATTGTCTTTACTGAATTTAAAATCCCAACCTGTCCATTTTCCTTGAAGCGTACATAAATTTCTATCATTTTTGTCGTGTACTTCAAATCGGCCACCAAAAGAAAAGAATTTTTGTTTGAACACGCCAATTTTTCTTCCACCACCATCAAAAACATCAATATCTGAACGGAAAACAGTCACGCCTCTTTTAATTTGAATGACCAATTCGCCAGTTGCGGTTCTAATTTCAATATCAAAAGGTGTCATTCTTTTGTAATCTGTAAAACGGAAAAGTTTTGTAAAAAAGCCTAAATTGGGTTCTCTGCACGTTAAAACTAATTCATTATTTTCTGGATTAAAGATGTCGAAATTATTAGAAGCTTTAAACATGCCTGCCTACTTGTTCTTTGACAAGAAAAACATTCTGATTAAAAATTGGATTCATTCTTATTTTTTAAGAGTTAATTTATAGATTTTTGATTCTAATACTTCGGTATCAGTATCTTCGCAAAGTAAGAATTTTATTTCATCTTCATCGTTTTGGTACAACGTAATTCCTTCAAATTTGTGAGAAATAGAAATAATTTGTGTTTCTAAAATTTCAAAAGTTTCGGCATTCATTTTTCCGATAATAGAACCTAAAACTTCTCCGTCTTCATAGGTCGAAATCGTATCTTCGGCAGAAGCTAAGAAATAAATGAAATTATCTACTAAAATGGCATCTGTAAAAGTCGTTTCTACGTTAGAAATTTTAGGAAGTGTAACGGCAACAAAACCTTGTGGTTGTTCTGGATTATCCGGTACGATGAAAATTCCGTTTTTGCCAGTTGCGCCATTTCCTCTTTGAAAAAGTAGCATGGTTTTATTCACACAAATCGCACCTTCGATATTTAGTTCGTCTTCGTTTAAAGAAGCTAAATTTTTTAAATGTTGATATAATTGTGACAAGTCGTTTTTATGTAACGCATCATTTTCTAAATTTAAAGAAAACATCATGTTTCGTTGTGGAGTTGAACCTGAGCCAAAGATGAAAATCTGATTGCCATAACTGGTCATCGCTTCTAAATCTAGTTTGTCTTTTTTGGCAATATTTTCTTGCGGATTTTCAACTAATGGAAATTTTAGCACTACATCTTTATCTATCACATATTGATATAAAAAAGTACTGTTGTCTGAAATAACAAAAAGTACATCTTGATAATAAATTAACCCTGAAGCCGAACCAATTCCTTTAATGTGACAGAAGTCGGTTAATTGAAAATTTTGCATATATTTATGTTTTGGAATACGAAACTCTAGCCCTGATAGTAGCGGCATCCTTTTTAAATATTTGTCACCTAAGTGCAAATGTTTAAAAAGATATAGCGGATAGCAGGAAATAGCTTCAAATAAAAGATGTAAAAATATGGAAAATTTCAGATTAGAAGATTATAAAGTAACAAAACCCATAAAATTATCAGATTATAAAACGGAATTAGATAGTTTTTGGGATGATGATAAAAAAGAAAAAGAGTTAGACCAGCTTCGTAATCAATTGAGTGAATGGCAAGATATTATGTATGCGCACAACCGCTATGGTGTTTTAATTGGTTTACAAGGCATGGATACTAGTGGAAAAGACAGTTTGATTCGGGAAGTTTTTAAAGAATTTAATCCGCGTGGCGTAGTGGTGCATAGTTTTAAAACGCCAAACAGTACCGAATTAGAGCATGATTATTTATGGCGACATTATTTAGCTTTACCAGAAAAAGGGAAGTTTGCGGTTTTTAATAGAACACATTACGAAAATTTATTAGTTACGCGAGTGCATCCAGAATATATTTTGAATGAGAATTTACCTGGAATTGAAAAAGTGGAAGATATTAAACCCGAATTTTGGGAAAATCGATTTGAACAGATAAATAATTTCGAAAAACACATTTCTCAAAATGGAACCATTGTGATGAAGTTTTTCTTTTATATGAGTAAAGATGAACAAAAAAAGCGCTTGTTAAAACGTTTAGAAGATGAAGATCATCAATGGAAATTTTCTTCAGGCGATTTAAAAGAGCGAGAGCGTTGGGACGATTATATGAATTATTACGAAGAAATTTTAAATAAATCATCCAATGAAAATGCACCTTGGTACATTATTCCAGCAGATGATAAAGATATGGCGCGTTATATAGTAGCGAAAATTATGTGGGAAGAATTGCAGAAATATCCCGTAAACGAACCAGTCTTGTCTGAAAAAGATAAAGCGAATTTTGCGATGTATAAAGAACAGTTGAAATAATAAAGAGCCAAGTAAAAAGAGCCAAGTAAAAAAAAGGCGATTTCAATTAGAAATCGCCTTTTTTTTTTTATTTGAACTTCATGGCAAGCGTTAGAATGTGTGATGCTAGGCCATTATTTCTATGGTAATAGCCGTATCGTAATTCTAAACTATTGAAATGTTTCGCATGAAATAAACCTTTGTTCGAATCGGTGATTTTATATCCTAAACCTATCATATTACTTGAAAAGGCTGATAAATCGTAATCACTGGTAAAGAATTCTTCCGCCGTTTGATGTTGGAAAATCGGTTTAAAATATCTCGCAGAATTTTGCACATAATATCTATACGGAATAGAAATTGATGAAAAAGCGGATAATTTAATTGTAGGTTCGAAACTAAACGTGTGCGATTTGATGTCCCAATTGTCGAAATAATATCTATAAAATCCTCTTAAAATAATATTGTCGCCTAAAAAGTAACTTGATCTCATTCCGATTGGTAATTTGAAACGCGTATCTGGTAAATTTTCTGATTTTACGCTAGCGTTATCAAAATATACTCTGTTAAATTTCGTAGCTAATAAACCTTGTTGATAACCCGCATCGATTAAAAATGCCATTTGGAAATTTTTATTTACAATTTGTGAAAGCGTAAGTCCTAAATTGTAGGAAGTTCTTGGTTTAGTATCGCCTTGTTTGTAATTTGGATCTGGGTTATTTCTTAATTCTATTGGTAAGATTACTTTCCAAGTATCGAAAAATGCCATAGCTTTTAACGATAATTCTCTGTTTTTGTTTTTAGAGAATTTAGTAAAACCAATATTTCCACCTAATGAGAAGT
>JACCDZ011817183.1_pt1 | contig 30003 bp, 26 predicted proteins | sample 7449551 | NCBI WGS metagenome assembly JACCDZ01 (sample SAMN15323452, study PRJNA562643) | freshwater metagenome | isolation source: river surface water | place: USA:Blue River Watershed | collected 2017-08-18 | reverse complement strand
TGAAATAGAACTCGCCAACCACCTGGTCGTAAATCGCAGGGACTTGTTCATGGCCAACTGATTTGGCCAAGTCAACCACTTCTTTCCTCACGTTGCGCAGGACGCGATCCACACTCAAACCCGGCTTTTGCATTTCCTTGATGAAGACGCGCGTGAACAAGCCGTTCTTGTTCTTGTCGGCATTGCCCAGTTTGTCCAGGGCTTGCTGGCCACTGCCCGCCGAGAAGATGATCATTTGCCCGGTTGCCGCTGTGGTGGGTGCCAGGCCTCGACCGCCAATGGATCGCCCCGAGGTTTTAAAGGGGTTGTCGCGACAGGCATCCACGATGGCCAGGGTGAATTTGGCTTTGCGCTCGGCCATGTCATCCAGGATGCGTTGCAATTGGATGGCTTCATCTCGCACTTGCGCCTCGGTGTCACTGAGGATGTCAATGGGGAGCAAGTAATTGGTGGAGGCCAGCTGCACGCCATGTCCGGCAAAGAAAAATAAAACCTCGTCTCCGCTTCGGACTTGGCTTGCAAAAGTCCTGAGCAGGGTTCGCATCTCTTTTTCATTGACATCGGTCTTGAGCATGACCTGATACCCCAAGGCTTGCAGGTTGCTGGCGATGGCCTTGGCATCTTCTCTGGCGTTATTGAGCTTGGGCACATTCTTGTAGTTGTCATTGCCAATGACCAGGGCTTTTCTGGGTCCCAGTGCGGAGAACGCGGTTGCTTTGAATGTGGTGCCGTCTGAAGTGGCCTCTGATGCCGCTGGTGTTTTCTTATCAGCCGCTTGCTGAGTCGAAGACTTGGTGGATTGGGGGGCCATCTGAGCTTGCTGGACCGATTCGGTTTTGAGCAGTTCCAGATTCGCTTTGGCGGTTCGTTTGATGGCTGGGCTGAATTGCGGCAAGTCCATCAGCTTGAGATAGAGGCGCGCGGCCTTTCTTTCGTCTTTCTCAACACCGAGGCCATTTTGGTAAAGCCAGGCCAAGTTGTTGATGGAAGCAGCGTCTTCCCCCAACTCTCCGAGTTCATACCAGTACCGCGCTTCCTCGTAGTCTTTCTGATCGGCGCAGGCGCTATGAAAATAGCCTGCATAAGAAAAGAAGTCCACCGCCGACATGCAGCTCACCGCGGTGGCTTGAGGGCCTGAATAAGCGCGGCACCTGAGCTTGAGGTAGTCTGGATTGTTTTGCATTGCCAATTTGGAGCTGCTGGCGTTTTGAACAGCCATGTTCAGATGCTTTTCATTTTTTTCACAGGACTTGGCTTCCTTCACCTCGGGCACCATCAATTGACCCACAACGCTGGTGGGGCTTGTCATCGTTGATCGCCCTGCGCTTTCAATCCGCGTTCCCGTCCCGCCGTTGAGCAGCAGGCCCAAGTTGGCTTGGCTGGCTTTGCGCTCCAGGGGGCTGAGGTTAGGGTTGCGGATGATCTGTTCATACAAGGACTGCGCCTGCTTCAAGTCTTTGGGTACGCCAAGACCGTTTTGGTACATCCAGGCCAGGTTGTGCGTGGCAGCGGCATCGCCCATTTGGATGCCCCAGTCAAACCAGTATTTGGCCTCTGCATAGTTTTGAGCGACTGCGGGGTAGGGAGGTTTTGCCGCACAACCATTTAAAAAATACCAACCCATGGTTGAAATGACTTCAACATACCAATCTAATGAGAAGCGCTTGTCCTCTTGGTGAGCGCGGATCGCAGTCGTTGCTTGGGCTTGAACAATATTAAAGTTCTGGCACTTGGCTTCCCATTGCCCTTTGGGTTCCATGGGCTGTCCGACCACGGTGCTTTGCGCCCACGCGCCCGTTCCCAGGATGAGCAAGGCATGCAGCAATCCAAGCAACATTTTTTCTATGATTTTCATGAACGCAACCTCACCGCCTTGATGGCAATGGCCTGCATGGTGAAGCGGAGCGTCCATGACCAAGGCATCGGCATCACTTGGAAATGATGCGAACCCGGCGGTTCTCTTCCGCCGTGGGGCGATCTGGCACCAGCAGCTCGGCAAAACCTTTGCCTTCATAGTTCAGCTTGCTCTTGTCTACACCCCGCTGGACGAGGTAGTTGAAAACAGCAGCAGCACGCTTGGTGGACAGTTCAATGTTGTAGGCCGCGCTCCCAACGCCATCGGTATGCCCCTCGACGTTGAAGGTCTGGTCTGACAGGCGAGGACTTTTCATGGCCTCAACGATGTTGTTCAAGGAGGGAATGCTGTCGTCCTTGATCTTGTCCGAGTTGAAATCAAACTGGATCACAAAGTCCATGGATCTGGGCTGGGGAGAAAAGTTCCTGAGGCTGCGTGTTTTGGGGGCAGCGGGCACCGTCAGTCCATCGATGATCTGATCAACGGTGGGGTTTTTGACGGGCGCATCCTGCGCCCAAACCTGGCAAGACAGAACCATAAGCAAGCCAATGATTGTTTTCATGGGGACTCCTGAATCAAATGAAGGGCAGCACCAAAGCGGGAGCTCGGATTGGACGACTGCCCCCCTAAGGTCAAATCGATGAGCGCTCTGCGCCCTTGAGGGGTGTTGAGAGACTGGGTGAATTCCAGTTGCTTGGAGGGCTCCCTCAGCGCCTCCGATCCAAAGTTGCGCTTTTGATCGGTCACGATGAACAGCAGCCGGTTGGTGCCAGCTGGTCCTGATGAGCGCATGGGAAATGGCGTCAGGGAGCGATTGGGGCCAATGGCATTGTTGAGGTCATAGCCGTTGGGAAAGAGCATGTAAAAGCTCTTGGCATCACTGCCCAGGCTGAACACATACAAATAGCCATCGCTTCGCGAACGCACGGTGTATTGCAAATTGTCGCGATTGATCTTGAGGTTGGTTTTCTGGAATTCAACCCGCACCTCTTTCCTTGGATCGCGCTGCTGGTAGATGTCATTGAGGGTGGCCACTGCTGAGTCCATCGAGGCTTGCGCTGGGACTTGAACTGGGGCTGATGACTGTCGGATGGATTGAATTTTTTCGGTGGAGAGGCTGGACAAAAAAGCGCCCAGCGCCTGAGGACCGGCTTCTTCGAGGCGAACAACAGGGATCAGGTGTGGATTCCCCGCCAGCTCAAAGGATTGCCCCAGGCTGGCGGCGAATCGCTTTTGAATGGATTTGGCGGCGCAGACTTGTAGCTCATCCACGCTCACTGCCCCGGATTGATCCAAATCCACTGCATCACCCAGGATGCAATTGCGCAGGGTTTGCGTGGCAATGGCGCCGCCATCGGTTTCATCCCAGCTGGTCTGATTGGGCATGGAGGAGGCGATGTAAACCAGATTCTGTAGCGCCGATTCAGGATCGCTCTCTTTGAGGATCTGTCCCCGGCTTTTGACCACGTCCTTGGGCTGACAGGCCTTGACGCCGCCAGACGCCAAAAAGGCCGTTTTGGAAATCATGTCCCTGGATGCCGATGACCCAGTGGATTTGCCCGTTGAGCCTTGATTCACTGTGGCGGAGCCTGCATCGATCAGGACCACCATTTTGTCCAAGCGCGCTGCCACGGGCTTGAGCAGCGCGTGAAGTCGCTGGAAAGACAGCCAGTTGCCGTCATGGGTCCAGATGCCAGGCTCACACGACTGCGTGGCGGGGTTCACAACTGCGCCCCCGTAACCCGAGAAATACACAAAGAGGCGCCCGGCTTGAGCCGGATTGAGGGACAGCCTGTTGAGGTAGGCCTCCATGGCAGCGGTGCTGACTTGAGCATCTTGCAAGACCGTCATGCGTTGGGGCGCAATGCCCATGGCCGAGGCCATTTGCCTGGCATTGGCGATGTCGGTGCGGGCTGCGTTGAGCGTGCGGACTTGACGGTCCTGGTAGGTGGAGATCCCCATGATGAGGGCTTGTCGGTCCTCGGCCACACTGGCGCACCAGGCCGCAGGCCCCACGCAGGCCAACACCACAGAGGCCATCAGCTGACGCCAGTTCATGGGCTTCTCCTTTGCAGCATGATGTGATTCACGCTGACTTGGCTCTGAGGACCGGGTGCCACAAACAAAATCGCGTTGTAATTGCTCAAGGCCAATGCGCTTTGACCCACGGCATTGGCGGTTTGAAGCGGGCTCCAGGACACCATGGTGGGCTCCATGGCAAACACCATGAGCCCCTTGTCCACGCCATAGAGCGAATACACGCGACCCGAGAGCATGGACGTGCTTCGTCCAGGCGTCAAATGAATGTGAAGCAGGTAATCGGCTTCAATCTTGCCAAGAAAACTCTCAATGCCTTCCACATCGAGGTCAGAGAAAACTTCTTTTTCTTTCCAGATGCTTTGGATCGACGCTCGAGGAGATATGCGTGCGCCGAACTGAGAGGCCTCCATCATTTGGGCGGCAACAATGCCCTCAATGTGTTCAAACGAGGCTTGAGCGCGAACAAATTCTTTGGGAGCGGAGACTTTGAGCGCAACAAATGACTTGCTCGGGATCTGCTTGTAGAGGCGGGCAGCAAATTGCTTGGCATAGGCTTGCAAATCCATGGGGCCTGATGCAGTCGCTGGCGTGGATGAGCTGGCATTGGTGTTGCTGTCCGCACTGCGTCCCGTGTTGAGCATGTCGCTCAACAGGCCGCGTGTTCTGGCGGCGGCCTGCATCGGGTCTGACCCTGAGAGGCTTCGCATGGCCAACATGTTTTGTGCATCGACCTGGACAGACACAGTGCCGCCCGATGCGTCAATGTCGGACAACATGCGCTTGATTCTGGCTGGCATCTGGTTGGGGCTGAATTTCTCGAGGAATGAAATCCGAATTTGTGCCTTGGACTGCTTGGCTGCGTCTCCCAACTGGTTGTCAAAGCCATCCAGGTCAAGAAAGCGGATGTTCTGTTCGTTGAACACCTGCTGGGCGGCAGACACCGCCAACTTGTCAAACGCATTGGAGGCAGTCCCAGTGAATCCGCCAAGGCTGTCAATCGCACGCAAGGTGGCAACGACCGCAGCTGGTTTGGTCTCCAGCGAAACACGTTGATTGACTTTGACTTCTCGCACCAGGTTGTCGCTGCTCCAAACGCCACTGAAGGTGGAGCCGTCTCGTGTGATCAGCACGCCATAGCCATGACGTTTGGAGCCTTCAAACTCACCGATGTAGTTTTCTCCGGTTTTGAAGGTGTAATGACCTTGACCGTGGATGTCGTCATTCCTGAATTCGCCCACATAGATGGCGCCACTGCTGAAGCGGTATGTGCCTTGGCCATGAGCCATGTCCGATGAGAACGTCCCTTGGTAGATGGAGCCGTCCCTGAAGCGGTAAGTGCCCATGCAGGCGTCATAAGGACCATTGACCGGGCAGGGAGCTTGTGCAAATGCCGCAAAGGTACTCAGCCAGACCAGCCCCATGACCAGTCGACCGCCCTGGTGCAGGTGATCAGACACACGGCGGATGCGGATGGATCGTTCTGGTTTCACAGTGTTGGCCTGATTCCTACGCGACATAGTGGGTTTGAAAACGGCATCCATAGAGTCTAATTTTGATATGGATATTCACCAAATCATGGTTCAACAATCACCCTCATTTCAAAGCCAAACCCCATTGCCAGCCCATACCTGGAGCCCGATGTGATCCTCCACCACTTTGACCTCTCCCCGTTCTCAGAAAAAATTCGCCTCATGATGGGGTACAAGGGCGCGCATTGGGAGTCGGTCAAGATCCCCATGCTCATGCCCAAACCCGATCTGGTGGCGCTCACAGGGGGACATCGACGCACGCCGGTCTTGCAAATGGGTGCTGACGTCTGGTGCGATACGGCCTTGATTTCAAAAGTATTAGATCGCAAGCTGCCAGGTCCCCAGGTTCACCTCGGCGAGATCCCTGTAGCGAATGCATTGGCCAAATGGGCTGACTGGTTTTTGTTTTGGAGTGTCGTGGACTTTGCGTCACAACCCGCATGCCTGGCGTACCGCTTTGGGCATCTGAGCGAGCAAGAGCGGGCGGCCATCGCCCAGGATCGCAACCCATTTCGTGCCAGCGTGCCCAAGCTGTCTGCCAGCGCAGCTGCGGCCAATTTGAATCAATTTTTCACCATGCTGGAGGCCCAGCTCGGCGTCCACCAGCCCCATTTGTTTGGGGTGGCCTCGATTGCTGACTTCAGTGTGGCGCACTGTGTGTGGCATTTGAGGCGTGCTGGACCCCTGGCCTTGTCGCTGATGGCACCTTACGTGAAGTTGATGGCGTGGCATGACCGCATGTTGGGCTTGGGCCATGGCCGCATCACAGAAATTTCTGCTTCGGACGCTCTGTCCAGGTCCCGGCAAGCGACCCATTTTGAGGAGACCGTTTTCATTCCCGAGCCTGGACTGACACGCGGTCAACAGGTGCTGGTGGCGGCCGTGGATTACGGATTCGAGCACTCGATGGGTGCATTGATCGGGCTCAATCCCGATGAAATCGTGATTGAACATGAGCATGAGAGAGCAGGGCAAGTCCATGTCCACTTTCCACGCCTTGGGTTTGATGTGAAGCCAGCGTGACGGTGAGCTGGGCTGAATTCAAGCCATTGAATTCCAAATGATTCGTGGCTGAATTCAAGTGAATCTCACAGCATGACTGAATAGGTATTGAATGGGGTTGAGCCAGCCGGATTGAATATCTAAGATGGTTTTTAACCAAGGTGTACCGCCATCATGATGAATGTTTCAGGCAGAGAAATCGATTCATCAGTGCACTTTGTTCTGGCTTGCCATTGAAATGACGCAACTGATTTTTTTCGCACTCACCGCTTTGTGGATGCCCAGTGCCATGGGGCAGGGCAAGGCTTGTGAAGGGCTTAAGAACGAAGAAATCACGAACCGCTGTTTGGCCATACGGGACCGCGACCCCAAACGCTGCAACATGATCGGCAAGGAAGACATCAAATATTTTTGCCTTGCAGTGGTTCTGAACAATCAGCATCAGTGCAATCACATCAAGGATACGGACAACAAAAAGGAGTGTTTCAAGGCCGTGCGTTAAAACCGATGGGACTATGATTCAAGCATGGCATTTTTCAAGCGACTCAGGCAAAGCACGGCCTTGCTGGTGGGAGACACACTGCAAGGCGCAAGGATGTTTTTTCTCAACACCTTTGTCATCACCGGCCTTTTTGTGGCTGGAGCCATTTTCCTGATTTATTCCCAGCCTGATCTGCGCTACTTTGGCAAGGTGGTTTTAATCAACCTCATCAGGAATGAAAGCGGCATCCCCGCCGATCCTGCCGCCTCCAACCGGGCAACCTATCTCGAGCCATCCAGCCTGAGCGCGCCCGAATACAGGGTGGCCACATGGATCTCCAAGCGCTACCGTGTTGCGCTCGAGCCTGTGTCGGCACTGGTCAAGGTGGCTTTTGTCGAAGGGGAGCGTGAACAAATTGATCCGGCCTTGATCTTGGCGGTCATGTGCATCGAGTCTGGCGTTCATCCCTATGCGCAAAGCCCTGTCGGTGCCGATGGGCTCATGCAGGTGATGACCACCATCAATGCCAAAATGTATGAGCGTTATGGTGGCACCACGGCTGCTTATGACCCGGTGACCAACCTGCGAGTTGGCATTCAAATCCTCAAGATGTTGATCAAGCGGCGCGGATCTGTCGAAGAGGCATTGAAGTTCTATGTGGGAGCAGGGATATCCGGCGAAGACGGTGGATATGTTGCAAAGGTTTTGCAAGAACAAGTCCTGATCCAGCAAACCATGCTCAGGCCTGTCAATTGAGCCCTGCCGCCACAGGTGGCCTCTTCATCCTGCTTTCTTCGGTTTGGCTTTGACCTTTTTGGGTGAAGTCTTGGCATGGGTCTTTTGGCTTTCGGCCGCTGGTTTGCTGGCTTTGCCACCTGCACGGATCAAATCGGGTCGCCGCTCAAAAGGGTGCGTTGATTTGAGCCAGGCAGACACCGACCGGGGAGATTCCTTTTGCTGGGGTTCCATCCAAAGGCTTGACTTGGGGTTTTTCGCGTTCAGGTCCATGGCATTCATCATGGCTTGCGCCAGCAACTCGCCTTTGATGGCATATCCCATGCTGGTCAGGTGCACATGATCAGGTTGAGCCAGGCCATAGGCATACCAGGTGCGCATGGCATCCCTCGCGCCTGCAATGCGGTACCAGTCATAAAAGAGGCAGTCGTTGTCTTTGGCAATTTTTCTCAGCAATACAGAGAAATTCCAGGTTGAAGTGACCTCGTGCTTTTTGAAGTACGTGTCTTGCACGGAGGTCAGGAGTATGAGTGCACCTGGATGTTTGGAGCGCACTTTCTGAATGGTGTCGGAGATGGTTTGTTCGAGTTGAGGAGAGACTCGATTTTTATAAATCAAATCGTTGGTTCCCCAGTCCAGGATGACCAAGTCTGGCTTGAGCAGAGCCGATTGAGATTCAAAATGACTTTGCGCCAGCAATGAGCCAAAGGCTGAGCCGCCCACACCCAGGTTATGGTAGAGGACGCCTGGCAATTTATTTTCAATGTTGATGCCATGGAGCTCGAACAGGTCTTCATCTGAGCCTTGATCCGGCTTGACGAGCTCAAACCGGATCACATCATGAAGTTGAGGCACTTCAATCACGGTGACCTGGGGTGTGTCGCTGGTGTTGCTGATGGACCCAGACTCCCAGACCCATCGCCCCGAGCTCATTCGGATCTGGTAGCCGGGGGCAGTGGTTCTGTGAAAAAGATGGATGGACTTGGCACCGGGATCAAATTGTTGGTTGAATTCGAGGATGAAGCTGGCCTCTTTGCTTTTGGTCTGCGCCACAAATCCACTCACACCCAAAGGCAGTTTGGGGTAGACCTGAATGCTGTTGGCAGTGATCCACTCACCCTGAAAGCTGGACTTGAAGTCATTTTGTGAATAGGTTTTGGCGATGGCATAGGGAAAGACCATGCCTCGTCCTGCATTGCCAGCCACAGACTGGAGCTTGTGCCTTGCAAATTGCGCTGCCGGACCCCCTTGAACATGTGAGTCACCAAAATGAAGGATGGTCATGCGTTCACTTTTGGCGACATTCCACTTTTGGACCAGCTGATCCAGCAGGCGAGGGTCATGCGCCTCAATGGTGTTGAATTCTTTGGGCAGGTGATGGAAGAGCGATTGGGCTTGGTTTGCACCCACGGTGCTGGCCAAGTTAACCCAGGCAAATTCAGGTTTGGTCACCACTGCAGGTTCATTGCCCGTGGGCTGAACCTCTTTGAGGCTGGGTGTCGCACTCGCAGATGACGCTGGACGTTGGGCGGTAGGCTTGGCTGGGGGTGTCGCAACGCTTTGAGCCTGCTGAGCAGGTTGCTGCGCGGTCGCTGCCGCGGGCGGTGGTGAGACCGCAATCGTTGAACGCTCCGTGACCGAAGGTTGGGTGGCCGCACACGATGCCAGGATGAGTGACATGGCGAACAAGCCTGGCCAAGATGGCATCGGCTTTGCGGATTGCTTCAATGGGTGAACAGGGAGGGCGATTGGGTTCATGGGGTGGCTTCGGTTGACGGTGCAGTCGGTGCAGTCGAGGGCGCTGGGGTCACTGCAGCAACGGTCGACTTGGTCCCGCTGGATTTCGAGGCCGCACCCATTAAAAAGCTGTTGGCCCGCTGCGCGGTGTAGCTGCTGCTCAAGACATAGGTGTTGTGCGCGAACACAAGCTCTTTGATGCCTTCCTTGTCGATCAATGATTTGAGGTTGCCATTGAAATAGCGATAGTCAACGACAAACACATCCTCATAGTGACTTGCTAGATAGGGTGCAAATGCATTGCCGTACGAGTCTTTGATGACAATGATTTTTTTGTTGTTTTTGACATTGCTGTGGATCCGAACGAGCGGGTAGTCGCCGCCCAGAAAAACACCATAGGCCATGCCATTTTTGGCGTACTCGGCATACAACTGGGTGGAGCCAGAGGAGGAGTTGTTATAAAAATAATTGACCTTGGTTTCGACAGGTACTTTGAAGTATTCAACCGTGTCAGCATTGTTTTTCAGAACAGGTGACAGGGTGCGGTAATAAAGTGTTCCTAAGAAATTGGGAATTTCCTTGCGCACCAGCGATGTCAGGGGCAGGGGTTGAAAACCGGCGGCTTCTCCAAAAGCGGCATAGGCGTAATAAGCACCGCGACCTGTCCAGTGGTGATCCGTATTGAAATACGTGTATTCAGCTTTGTGCTGTTCAATTTTTTCGTAAGCATGAACCAGCCTCGCATTGGATCCCACAGCGGAATACAGGTGTTGCAAAAAATTTTTCTCCCGCATGATGTTTTTAGTGACCTTTTCAGGCAAATAAAAATCAGCACCAATGGGGATGCCCATCACGTAAATCGCCACATCAGGCAGTTCCTTGGCGTACTGCTGAACGGTACGAACAAAGGCGGCTGTCGTTGCGGGCGAGGCGCCAAACATTTGCACCGCTTTGCCTTTGTAAATGATGATGGATTCGATGTTTTGGTAGGGGGACTGCTCACCTGCCTGGTTCTCGACGCCTGAGTGACTGGAAGCAACTGAGCTGAATGAGCCTGGGGTGCTTTTGCCGGCCGCTGCATCGCGCTGAGTCGGGGACGCTGGCTGTGGGGGCTGCTGGGAGGCGGGTTTAGGCTGGGCCTCTTGTGACGAGGCTTTGTCCTGGTGGGCATCAACCCCCTCGTGCTGCGGATTGTTTGATTTATGGTGCGCGCTGACGATCACCTGAATGTCGTCGTTGTTGGTTCCTCTCAAGTCCTTGATGCTGCCGGCAACCAACGTGAGGGTCTCGCGGAATAAAAAATTGTCTGCAATGTAGTCATCGATGGCGCGCATGAGGGAGCCGTCCCCCAGCGCTTGAAGCGTGAAACTTGGGAGCTGGGCGAGTTTTCTTTTCTCAGCTTCAGAGACCTCGGTTTTCGGAGTGATGCAAAAAATCACGCCAGCTGCAATCAGTGTCCCCACAAAGAGATAGGAGTGGGTTCGTTTGAATGCCAAGTCTGAGAATTCAAATTTCAGCATCAGAATCGGAAATAAATGAAGGGGTTATAGGTTTTCCCAACAAGCAGCACCACGCTGATGAGAAGGAAGAAGAATGACTGGACCACCACAGTCAATCGATAGGCTGAGGGATTCATTTTCGGTTCAATGAATCGGTGAATTTGCGCATAAATGGGTGTGCAACAAATGATGGCCAGCATCAGCCAGTAAATGTTGTTCCAGAACGCATGGCTCAATTCAAAATTGGAAAGCGGCGTTTCGTTGATCGCGAAAAGGGTTTGCAGGGATTGTTGAAGTTGCACATGGTCGGTGAAATAGAAAATGGCCCAACCAAAATAGACCAACAGCAGGGCATAGGCATGTGCAATGGCAACAGGAACCGTTTCAAGTTTTTTCAGGAGGTAGGTTTTTTCTAGCCACAGGATGAGACCAAAATAAAGACCCCAGAGCACGAAATTCCAGCTCGCACCGTGCCACAGGCCGGTGAGGCCCCAGACCAGAAAAATATTGAAGGTCTGATTTTTCCGGTTGCCCCCCAAGGGGATATACACATAATCCCTGAAAAATGTACCCAAAGAAATGTGCCAGCGCCGCCAGAAATCGGTAATGGATCTGGCCAAATAGGGATGATTGAAATTTTCCCTGTAATGAAAACCAAACATGAGGCCCAGTCCAATGGCCATGTCAGAGTAGCCTGAGAAATCAAAATAAATCTGAAGGCTATACATCAGCAGGCCAAACCATTCGCCCAAGACAGTGGATTGCCCAAGTTCCTGCCCTAAGAACTGGTTAGCCAGTTCTCCAGCCACGTTGGCAAAAAATACCTTCTTGAATAAACCCTTGGTGAAGCGGGTCACGCCTTGGCTGAATTCATCCAGGTTGAAGTTGCGCTCTTCAATTTCCTTGGCAATGTGAGCGTATCGGACGATGGGGCCAGCGACCAGTTGGTGAAAGCACACCACAAAGAGCATGAAATTGAGCAATTTCTTTTGAGCCTTCACTTCGCCACGATACACGTCGACGATGTAGGACATGGTCTGGAAGGTGTAAAACGAGATGCCAATCGGCAGAAGAATGCCGGGTTTGCCAAAGTCTGTTTGTGCCAGTGCATTGACTGTTTCAACAATCAGATCGGCATATTTGAACGACACCAGCAAAGCCAAATTGACAGTGATGGAGGCCACCAAGCCTACTTTTGCAATGACTGGGTTGGATCGGTATCGCTCGATGAACAGCCCGATGTTGTAATCCATGGTGGCTGAGAAGATCAGCAAGCCAATCCAGATGGGTTCACCCCATGCGTAAAACAGCAGGGAAAATGCGGTCAGAATCAGATTACGAATGTTTCTGTCGGCAAAGGCGTAATAGACAATTAGGCACGCTGGCAAAAAGAAAAAGAGAAAGGTCAGACTGGAAAAGACCATGATTGATTACTCTTCCACGGTTCCCTGCTGACATTCCCTGTTCCAGGTAATGTGATGCAAATACCTGGTGTAACCAGGTGTCCCATATTTGATTTTTTCTAGAAATTGATAATAGTCTTTCACTTCAGAATTGAAGTGCTTGTCTTGCCATTTCTTATAAAAATCGATGCTCTCTTCGAAGTGTTCGAAGTGCAAGTATTTTTGATGCTTAAAACCGAAAAGATTATTTCTGTCCATCAGGAATTTGCTGCGAAACCAGCCTGTTTCCAAAATGGCCTGGCGCATGACGATGGTGGGGTATGCAATGTTTTTCTCGCAGATTTTTGAAAATACCTCTTCGACCAGGCTTTGATCAATTTTTCCACGGGCTTGGGTATGCACGGCACTGGCAGCGTGTTGCGTAGGCTTTGTACTGCTGGCCATCGTTTGTGTGCACACCATTAAAATAATAATAAATAATGAAATTGGGAAGATTCTTGATACAGAGAGCGGCTTGATTAATTTGAGCGTCTGATTCCCAAGTGCTTGGTTTAAAAACATATTTCTATTATTTCATGGTTTTTCCTGGCTCCTGTCTTGCGATCGACACAGCTCATGCCTATAAATGTCTTAAAAAGTATGTATTTAATGGGGTCCAGAAATTGCTTGCCTGGTTCACAGGCGGTTTTCCGACATGTCTTTGGCCATGGAGCCCTCATGAAAGACTTTGACATCCATATGTTTCAGCAAAGACTGGCAACGGTTCAGGGTCGAGCTCCCTCTGCGCAGCTGCAAGCAAGCTCGGCAACGGAGTCGAATGTCAAAGCGACGGATGCATCCTTCTCTCGACTCATGCAAGCCGAGGCCAACAGGGGCTCTCGCATTGCAGTTGAAAAGGGCGACACGCTCATCAGCATGACCAAGCGCTTCATGCGTGCTCAGCAGCTCAACCCCTCAGATGCCGATCTCTACAAATTCAGCATGGAAGTGGCCAGGCACAACCGCTTGTCCAACCCCAACCTCATTCGCGTTGGGCAGGTGCTTGATTTTTCATCGCTGTCTGGCTCTGCCTTGTCATCCACCCAGCCTCGCGCCTCTGAAAGTTTGCCACCCCCATCTGGGTTCCCCCCTCAGGGGTTCAAGTTGGTGGTGGTGGGCGACAGCATCGCGGTGGGCATTGGTGGCGCCTTGCTCAAGCAAAGTGGCGTCAAACCCGAATTCTCAGAGGGTAGAAAATTTTTGAAACAGGTGAGTGATCAATATGTGGTGGATGCCACGGGTGGGCACAGCAGCCCCCAGATCCTCAAAAAACTATCGGCCAATCCCTTGGTCAAACACGCGGATGTGGCCATTCTTTCTGTGGGGACCAATGATTGGGTCAACAGCTCGGTCAATGCGTACTACACCCCAGAGCGGATCACGTCCAACCTCCAAAAAATTCGAGCCGAGGTCAATGCCAAGGAACATGTGTGGGTCTTACCCTACGATGAACAGGCCAAGGCCTTGGTGCTCAAGGTGGCGCAAGAGCACGGCGACAAAACCCTGGATCTTGGCTCCTTTCAAAAAGCCGATCGCTACCATCCCCGCAATTACGCCGACATTGCAAAAAGCCTGACCCAGTCCTTGAATACCGCCAGCTCCCTGGAGCGCAGCGCCGCCATGAGTGTCAGCCAAGAGTCACCTGCAAGTACGCCCATTCAGTGGGTGTCGACCCAAAGCGCCCTCATGTCAAGGCCGCAACCCCTTTTGAAATAAAGCCAGTCTCCTGGACAATGGCCCAAACTTGTGGGAGTGGTCAACATGGGCATTTGGATTGAATTGGGCGTGTTTGCTTTGGCCTTCGCCTTCGCGATCCATCAGTTTCACGATCTCAAAAAGGAACGCCTCAAGCGTGAGCGTGAACGGGAGAAATCACAAGATCCAAAGTCTGATGCCCCCGGAGAATGAGGGCGTCATTCATGGGCGAGTGGGAATCAGGATTTCATTGCGCCTGCGCCAAGGCAGGGTGAAAGGGTCGTCGTATCGTGCGACCTGAGGGGTTCCCAATTCAGGCAGGTTCTTGCTGAGCATCCACGCTTTGAGCTTTTGAGTCTGTTCCTCAATGGACGACTGGGTCGTCCAACCACTGAAGCGGATGGCTGCCATGGCATGCGGCTCAACTTGGCGCAAACCCACCTCGGGTCGATTCGGTCTGGGCAAGGTTTGCGGGGTTTCCTGGCTGGGCATCACAAAGTGAAGACGCCAGCTGCCATCAGCTTTGGGCTCAACCGTGACCGGCGCTGTCATGGCAATTTTTTTACTCTCGCCATCTGGCATGGCATTGTTGCCAAAGATGAAATTGGCGACGCGCCTGAACCCCGTTCGGCTGGCTGCATCAAAATCGCCTTGCACCTCGGTCTCTGCCACCGTGAAGCCGGCGTAGTGTCTGAGTTCAAAGGGCTTGTCCTCGATGAGAACTTCAAAGCGGGGTTCTTCAATGGCCATGACCACTCCAGAAAAAAACAAGGCACCCAGCAGCACCCACAGCGATGATTTAAATCCGTGCGAAGTATTCACGACGATCGAACTCCTGTGCATCCTCTGCCGTGCTGTGACGCACATGCTCAGCCCGTTTGATGCGCGCATAGTATCGGATGAAGTCTGAACCCAAGCCCTGGTTCATGGCGGTGTCAACTTCCAGGGCATCCAGTGCCTGGGCCAAGGTGGTGGGGATGGTGGGCTGCGACCCGTCGCCCGCATCGTAGGGCGCCAGAGTGGCTGGAGGCGGACTGAGGCCTTGATCCATGCCCGACAGACCCGCGTGAATTTGCGAAGCAAAATACAAATAAGGGTTGGCCGCGGGCTCCCCGAGGCGATTTTCAATGCGGGTGGCTTCATGCCCACCTGGACCGATGACCCTGAGCATGGCACCCCGATTGTCTTGACCCCAGGAGATGTATTGCGGTGCCAAGGCATTGGGTCTGAACCGACCAAAGGCATTGGCCGTGGGTGCACACAGGGCCGTCATGCCCCGGCCATGTGCAATCAAGCCGCCCAGGTAATGGTTGCCCAGCTCACTGAGGTGTGATGCCGGTGTGTGTGCGTCACCCTCCTTGGGGGATGCGCTGCGCTGAAATGCATTTCGCCCGGTGGTCAGGTCTTTGAGGGACTGGTGCAAATGCCAGCCGCTGGACATGATGTTGGGGAAAGGCGGGCGACACATGAAGGTGGCGTGGTAACCCTTTCGCCACAGCGCTTGCCGCACTGCGCTGCGAAACAGGACCAGGTTGTCTGCGGCAGTCAAGGCATCGGTGACCTCGAAGACGGCCTCAACCTGACTTGGACCCAGCTCAATTTCCAAGGAGCTCAAGGGCAAGCCCAGTGATTGCGCCGTGGCCTGAACGATGCGAAGCGGCTCTTCGGATCGATCAAACCAGGCCTCGGACAACAGGTTATAGCCCGGATGGATGAGTTGCACAGAGGGAGCGGGCGGTGGCCATGCCGATTGCATGGGGTCGATGGAAGGGTCCTGTGCCGATGCCCCCAGCTTGTAAATGTGGAATTCCAGTTCCAGGCCGCACATCATCTGCAAATTCCTGGCCGCCAATTGATCCAGAGCGCGGAGCAATTGTGTGCGCGTGTCGTAGGGCACACTCGCGCCATCCTGGAAGCGAGGCTGGCACTGCACCCATCCCGTGGCATGAGCCCAGGGCAAGGTGTTCCAGGTGCAAGCAATGGGATGCAATTGCAAGTTGTTGGCATAGCCAAAGCCTGGCAACTCGGATTGAATGCCAGGCTCAAAGACCTTGAAGGCCGTTCGGTCCGAGGTGTCCTTGAGCATGAGGGTGCTTACCATGCTCACCCCTTGCTCCAAGGCTTGGATGGCCGCTGGCGCAGTCAGTGTTTTGCCGCGCAGCATCCCATGGACATCGCACCAGGAGAAGCGGACCAGTTCCACCTGGCTTTGACGAATGGCTTGGGCAAGCTCAACCAGATCGCTGGGGCGGGCGCTGGTCATGAGGGCATGGCCTCCTGGGCTTTTCGCCAGGGTGCTGCGGCCTTTTTGGCTTTGACCTCGCCTTGCCACCAGTTTTCCCAATCCTTGGCGGGCGCAATGCCATCCACGGTGTCCGGACCGAGCCTGCTTGCTGCCACATGAGCCTGGGCAAAGCCCAGGGGGAGCTCACCTGCCTCGACCGCATCAATGGCTTGCAACAAAAGTCTTCGGTTGAGCATGATGGCCTTGTCACTCATGCCCAAATTCTCACGGGTTCTGTCGGCGATGGCGCCCATGCTTTCGCAAGCCCATTGATCGTGGACATTGATGTCTTCCTCGCCCATGCCAAGGTAGGTTTTGGTGCGCTGCTCCTCGGCATTGAATCCCCACTGGTTGTGTCGACCGCTGACGGGGATGTAGTCGGGCAATTGGGTGAATCGAAGGCGCTGATTGCGCATGGTGTCCTTGTCCACGGGGTCTGCAAAGCTGGTGAAGATGGACACCCAATAGGTGTGGGTGTCATCCACGGGCATGTGCATCTGGGTGATGGTCATGGTCTCGGACAAAGGGATCACAAAGGTGTGCGGGAACAGCGCGTGCGTGATGCGCACGTGCATCAGGTCCTCGTTCATGGCCCTGAGGGTGGTCAGGCGCATGCCATAGGGCATGGCTTCGGGGCGGATATCGGGTTGAGCGAATTCACGCATGATGCGACTCATGGGCCAACGCTCACCCGCGACGTTGCCAGCGCTCGCCCCTCTGAATTGACGGCCATAAGTGGCCTCCAGGGTCTCATCCTGAAAAAACCGGTGCAGAAAAGAGGTGTGAGCCGGGTCTATGCCCACCTCGAAGGCCTGCAGCCAATTGCACGACCACATGCCCTTGAACGCAAAAGTGTGGCTGTCAGGCGCTTCAAAGCAATCCAGCGCTGGCAAGGGTGGCGGCGTTTGGTCTTGTGGTCCCAACCACGCAAAGATCAAACCGCTTCGAATCACCAGGGGGTAGCTGCGCTGCCGAATCCGTTGGCACAGTTTGCTGCCTGCGGGTTCAGCCGGTGTCTCTGTGCATTGCCCTGTGGCATCAAATTTCCAGCCATGGAAGGGGCAACGGATGCCGTCACCTTCGTGGCGTGCAAATGCAAGGTCAGCTCCACGGTGCGGGCAATCCCGGTCCAAGAGACCGAATTGGCCTTGGTCATCCCGAAAGAGGATGAACTCTTGACCCAATGCACGAACCGACTTGAGTGGACGCTCGGCCATCCTGGGATCGAGCTTGGGGTTGAACTCATCGAGCAAGGCAATGGGCTGCCAATACAGGCGCATCAAGTTCCCGCAAGGTGTGCCGGGACCTACCCGTGTCACGCGTTCGTTCAGGTCAGCTCTCATGGGGTTCCTCAGGTGAAGCGTTGAGAAAGATTGTGTACCAAGTCTCTTGATTTTTCTAATCAGGCATGCCGTGATGCGGTGAGACGTTGGGTTTGAATGGTGTCATCCTGACATCAGGCTGCGACGACTCACCCAGCACGCATGGAATGGCTGACGATCAAAAAACCTTTATGCCAGAATTGTCTGAACAGGATGGAGCGTTAGCAACGCGAAGTCAAATCCCTTCCCTGATGAGGCATGCATGAGCCAGACACCCAGCAAGTCCAAGAACAAAGTCCCCAGCCCTGAACAAGGCTTGCCCCGCATTGGCGTATTGGGCTTGGGCATCATGGGATCGGCCATGTCCTTCAATCTCATGCAGGCCGGTCACGAGGTCTGGGGCCATGACCCTTCGGCCAAAGCCCGCAAGGCCTTGACCAGCGCAGGCGGCCTGGCCTGCACCCAGCCCCGCAAGGTGATGCAGTCGTGCGCCATCCTCATCACCTCTTTGCCCCATGTGAAGGCATTGGATGAAGTGGTGGAGGAGCTGCTAGCCCATGGTCAGAAAGCCAGCATCGTCATCGAAACCAGTACCTTGCCCATCACCAACAAGCAGCAAGCCCGGCAACGGCTCAAGGCCGTGGGCATCGAGATGCTGGACTGCCCACTCTCGGGCACAGGTGCGCAGGCTCGCAACAAGGATTTGACGGTCTACGCCAGTGGCTCGACCAAGGCCATTCGCAAGGTGTCAGCCGTGTTTGACAGCTTTGCCAGGCAGCATTTCGATTTGGGTGAGTTTGGCAACGGCATGCGCATGAAGCTCATGGCCAATTTGCTGGTGGCCATTCATAACGTCTCGACGGCTGAGGCTTTGCTGCTGGGGCAGCGCATGGGCATCTCCATCGATCGCGCCGTCGAGGTGCTCAGTGGGGGCGCAGGCGGCTCTCGCATGTTGAGTGTGCGCGGTCCCCTGATGCAAAAAAAGGGCTGGGAAAAAGCCACCATGAAAGTGAGCATCTGGCAAAAGGACATGCAATTGATTGCCCAGGCCTTGAGCGAGGCTGGTGTGCCCAGCCCATTGTTTGCCGCCACGCAGCCCCTCTACCACGCCGCCATGGCATTGGGCCATGGTGATCACGATACCGCCAGCGTGTTTGATGTGCTCGATCGCATGTCACGCAAGTGAGGCCGGGGCTTGTCCATGAACCCACGCTTGTCGGATGCCAGCCTGGTTGAACTCAATCTGGCGCTGGTTCGTGCGGGATTTGTGACCCTGGTGCCCATCTCTCTCATGGTGCTGGTGTTCGGGGCGGCCTTTGGTTTGGCCGCTGCCCAAAAGGGCATGGGGCCTTTGGATGCCATGCTGATGAGCGCCATTGTGTTCGCGGGCGTCGCTCAATTTGCTGCCCTCGATGTGTGGGGCACCCAAGTGCCGGTGTTCACCTTGGCGGCCACGGTGTTTGCCATCAATGCCCGGCACATCCTCATGGGGGCTTCGCTGTATCCCTGGCTGCAACACACCCGCCCGAGCCATCGCTACGGGGTGATGGTCCTGGCCTCTGACGTCAACTGGGCCATGGCCATGCAGGCCTTTGGCAAAGGTCAGCAGGCCATGGGCATCTTGCTCGGCGGCGGTTTGGCCTTGTGGATTTTTTGGGTGGTGGGCACTTGGCTGGGCTTGGTCTTTGGTGCCACCATCAGCGATGGCAAAGCCTGGGGCATTGACATGGTGATGGGCTGCTTTCTTTGGGCCATGACGCTCTCAGGTCCGCGCAATGTCCGCATCATCATGACCTGGTTGGTGGCCGCTGCGGCTTCGGTCTTGGCCTATTACTTTTTGCCGGACAACACCCATGTCATCGTGGGTGCCATCGCAGGCGGCCTACTGGGTGCATGCTGGCCTGAGGAGGGCAAACATGCACATTGATGCCACGGGCTGGGGGTCCTTGCTCATCATCGCCATCATGACCGTGGTGACCCTCGCCACCCGCTGGTCGGGTGTGCTGATCATGACCTTCATCCCTTTGAACGATCGTGTCAAGCGCTTCATCTCGGCCATGTCGGGATCGGTCCTGATTGCGGTGCTCGCACCCATGGCTGTGCGTGGCGATGCGGGTGCCAGAGGGGCTTTGGCCGTCACCGCACTGGCCATGCTGATCCTCAAAAAACCATTGCCCTCGATTGCTCTGGGCTTGTTCACCGCCGCCTGGATTCGTCATGCCTTTGGATGAGGCGGGCGCAGTCCCTGGATCTTGATGCAGCACTTCAAGTCCGGGCATCTGGGGTCGATTCACCGATGATGGATGTTCCTTTGCGTCTTTTTTGCCGTCGCATGTCCCCTGGGCTGGCAGCCTGTCGTTCGCACCTGTTGGGGCACGGCTTGACCTGGGCGCTGTTTTCAGCCTTGGCAACGGCACAAACCTCCCCCGATCCGCTGTTTGCCACCGAAAAGGAGCAGATCTACCTGGATCAGGGCTTTGTGCTGTATCCCGCACGCAAACCCAGACACCAGGATCCCGAATTCCTCAAGCAGCAAGAACTCGACCGCCTGGCCAAGGAGGCCAGTGAGCGCAGCCAGCAAGCGCTGCAAGTGGCTGTTGAGGCCCGGGTCGAGGCGGAGAACAAGGTCAAACGGCTTGAAGAGGAGCGGGTGGTGCTTGAGCAGCAAGCCACGGCCTCCCTGCGCGAGGAGCGCCAGCTCAGGCTCGCTGCCGAGGCCAAGGCCATGCAAGCTAGCCTCGACAAGACCAAAGCCGAGCAAGACCTCAACACCAAATGGCAGGCTGAGCGGCAGGCTCGCATCAAGGCCCAGGCCGACCTCCAATCCCTCATGGATCAAAAAGACAAGCTCATCCAGTCCCATCAGCAGCAGCTCAAGGCCGAGGAAAAAAAGCGCACCGATCTGATGTCGCAGATCAAAAAGCAGGCGGGCGAGGAAAGCGAAGCCGAGGCCAGACTGAGTGCGAGGCTGGTGGCCGAGGAGCAAGACAGGCTGGAGTTGCAAGCGGCGGTGAAAAAACTCGAGTCTGAAAAAAACCGGCTTCAGCAGGAGCTCGACAAGCTCAAAAGCGACCGCAGGTCGACCATCCTGATCTCACCTTCGGGCAAGTGACCCCTGTTCAGGGCGGATCTCTGTCCAGACATTGATGTCAGTCAACCTTCTGTGCATGAGCGGTTGCCAGCCCAGGGCCTAGCAGGGATCATGAGCTCCAACGAATGGGAGACCCGACCATGCAACACAGCTGCATTCAAGCCATCAGAGAAGAACACGCCAACATCTCTGCCGTCCTGGCATCCATCGTCGCCATGATCAAGCGCGGCCCCAAGGCTGACAGGGACAATTTCTTTGATGTCCTGCGTGCCATGTTGTTCTACCTGAATGAATACCCAGCGCGCATGCATCACCCCAAGGAAACCGAGTACCTCTTCAAGCCCTTGAAGAACAAAACCTTTGAAAACGCCGAGCTGATTGATCGACTCTTGAATGAACACGAAAAAGAGGAATCCGTCATCCTGGAGCTACAGCATCTGCTGGTGGCATGGGAAAACCTGGGCGACGAGCGGCGCGAGGCGTTCGAATCCAAAGCCTTGAGGTATGCCAACTTTTACCTGGAGCACATGCAGACCGAAGAGCGTGTGGTGATCCCTCAAGCCCTCAAGACCTTCAGCGAGGACGACTGGTCCCAACTCAATGCGGCTTTTGCCAAGAGTGGGGATCCCTTGGCCAAAACCCTGCGGGGTGATCCTCAATATGACCGGCTCTTCACCAAGATCCTCATGCATGCCCCTGAGCCCATTGGCTTAGGTCGGGGCAATTGAGCTCAGGCGCAACGCCAGCGAAAGAGTTTGATCATGGCCATGGCCATCAAGGGGATGGCCAATCCCAATGCAGTCGCAGACCCCAGCAACGGGACGAGTGCATCGTAGTTGGCCGGCACGGTGCTGCTGGCCGTCTTCACCTCGCGACTGATGACAAACACCTGGTTGAGGTACTTGGTCAGCAATTGAGAGGCCGACAAAGCCAAGTTGGCAAATGAGGTCATGACCGCAAAAAATGTGGCCTTGAGTTCCTGTGGCGCCGACTGGGCAATCCAGGTCAGCAAGGGAATCATGGCAATTTGCCCCAGGGGCGACTCCAAGGCGGTATCCACCAGCGCGATGAAGCGCGCATCGATGAAGCCATGGGTGTGTCGCGCCGTCCATTCGTGAAAGCCCAGGCTCATGGCCAACTGGGGGACCGAGAGCAAGGTCCCCGCCACAGTGAGCCAAAACGTCAGGCGCAACAGGCTGTATTTCGCCATGTGCTTTTTGAGGGCAAACATGCCAATGAGAGCCAGGGTGTTGCCGATCAAGGCCAGCACAGAGAAAAACGACTGGTCAAAACCCAGCACATCGATGGTCCACCAATTCACCCCAGGACCCGGCCCCGGTGTCGCCCGGTAACAAAAAATCACCAGGGCAGTCCCCCACAGGGTTTGTCGCGATGGGGCGTCCAGGGCAGAGGTCAGTCTGCCCATGAGGAAGGCAATGATGAGCAATGAGCCCATGAAGATGATTTCCTGGGCGTATTGGAGATCACTCAAGCCCATGCTCACCGTGAACACCACAAAGACCAGGCTGCCCGACAACAGCCATGCATTGGCTTGGGTGGGGGTAGGCTCGGGCCTGAGCAAGGCCACAGCGGCAGCTCGGGAGTGACCCGATTGAATCAGTGCCTTGACTTGCCGATTCAACATGAGGTGTGCAACCAGAAGGCCCAGCACCGAAACCAGGGGGATCATGAGGGCAATGAGGTAGACGTTGCGATAGACCGCTTTTTTCTCTTCGACGGACAAGGCGCCCATGCCGGAGAAAACCCACAGGTTGATCCCGGCTACCAGCAACGTGCCACCCACAAAAGCCACCCGACCCAGGGTCTGCATGGTCACATGCATGTGGTGGATCAGGGCTTCATCCAGGGGTTGACCCTCATCGTCCACCCTGGGGACCGCCTCGGCAGTCATGGCGTCGGCCACGGCATCTTGAATCACATAGCCAATTGGAGCCAGCAGGGTGGCCAGCACATACCAGGCATTGATGCTCATGGTGGCCGACATGGCGACGGGATCCTGAATCAGTTGCGCCATGATCAGCAAACTGGACGCAATGAGCACAGCACCCAGAATCACGCCCAGTGATTTGAATTTCCAAAGCAAGTCCACCACGTGGCCAATGGGCATCTTGAGTGCCCAGGGGATGCCCACCCAAAACCCCAATGCGGCCAGGAATTGCGCACTCAAGTCCAAATGTTCTTTGACGTAGAAGGTCCCCACAATGCCGGTGAGGCCCTGAATCCCAGCCGCCAGATAAACCATGAGGGGCGGCAAAAAGCTCCATTGCCAGTCCATTCCCTCATGGGATTTGGAAGCCAGGCGGATCAGGGATTTGAGCATGGCTAGGTCAGTTCAGCGGTTGCTGCTTGACCTTCTCCATGAGGATTTGATTGATCTGTTGTGACACGGCTTTGCCGTTGTACATGTGGGTGAGCAGGATTTCGCTTTCCTTGGTGAAACGATGGCTGATGCGAATCGTGTAGGACCGCAGCAGCCATGCCCAAAACCCCGTGACAAAGGTGGCCTCATCCATGTCCCGCCATTTCACGCCCCTGAGTCCCTTGCTCCAGGGCAGGATGCCCTCGAAGACCCAAACCCCTGACTCATCGTAGTAGAGGCAGACGCTTCTGAGCAGCAGCCATTCATAGATGAACCAGGCCAAAGGAATGAGGCCCAGCAAGTGGAAATAGCCAGGCTCGAAAAATCTCAGGCTGAGGTAGAAAAGCCCGGCCAGCAGTGCGCCCCAGAAAGCCAGCAGGACGTACTCGGTCCAGGCTTTGCGACACAGCAACACAAAGGCATCGCTGGGTTTGTTGGCAATGTCTGCGTCCATGAGCGTTCCTGTTCAGTTCAAAGGTGCAACCAGGCCATGGCACCCAGCCCCACCCCCATGGCGCCCAGGCCATACATGCCCCACATGGCCCAGCGGCGGCGAGTGATCAGGGTGATGGCTGCCAGGGCAATGGAGACCTGAAGCACGGTGGTGGCCTGAGCCCAGCGGTGATGCAGGTGCATTTGCTCATCTGACTTGGTGTCCCACTCGCTGGCTTCGGATTCCAACTTCTCGGCGGCGACCTTGATGTCATTTTTCTCGGTCTTGTAGCGCGCAATGGCTTGCTCGTAATAGTCCTTTTTGGCTGGCGCCAGTTCAAGACCGAGCTCGCTCAGGTTTTGCTTGCTGCTTTTGGCTTGGTAGTAATTCCACTGATTGGAGGCCTCGGTCTTTTTGATGGCCGCATTGTTTTTGTAAAGGGCGGCATTGACCTGGGTGGCTCCACCCATGTAGCTGAAGATGGCGCCTACGGTGGCAATCACTGCGGTGAACAAGGCGATGCTGTTGGTCATGGAGTCGTTGTTGCCATGGCCTTCATGGCCACCACTTTGTGCATGTTCGATTTCGTGGTCATGGGGTCCGTGAACGTGAAAACCGTGTCCTGACATGTGCTTATCCTTAGAGCGTCAAACGATGTTTGAAGATGTGTTGGTGATCTGAATGTGAACCGAGGGGGAGTGATTGGATTGACCCATGACCAGTTGACTGCCCAAGGTCAACCAAGCGCCTTGAGTGAGATCGCCACTCAGACCTCCGCTTTCGATCTGTACACCATGGGTACTGATGTCTTTGATTTTGACAGATGCTGTGGACTCGTCCCAAGCCTCGATGACCAGATGCCGGCGGGAGACTTTGCTGAACTCCAACGGGATCACGCAATGGCACTGAGGATCCCTTCCGATGGTGAAGGGCAGGGCGACCAGGTCTTGCGCATGGGTCCAGCCATTGGAGCCTTTGAGTTCGACGCGCAAGGACACGGGTTTGGTGCTGGACATGGCCGGGGGGGTGTTGCTTCGCAAGGGCGTCTTCTGGACCGACACACTGGCACGGAATGGGTTGAGAGAACACAGGATGCGCGGTGCCTCGGTGGTGGTGTCGCTGGCTCTGCCCCCCAAGGTCAATTCAAGGTCACCCATGCTGCGATGCCAGACATGGGCCAAGACCTCATGGTCAGCCGTGTCCCGGGTGCCATTGGCTGAGCCCATGTCCATGTACTCGATGTCAAACTCCTGGAGTCGGATGGCCAGGTGCATGCCCGACACATGCAAGCCCTCGACCGCGAGGTAGGTGGCCTCTTCACCCTGCCATGGCAAGGTCTGACCGTGCTGCAATTGCAGGGTTCTGCCGTCTGGCCATGACATCTCCTTGGCCTGCCCGAGGATGAACACCTGCCCCTGGAGTTCGTGAAGTCGGCTGCCCTGGCCGTCCTCGATCTTCATCCAGGCCTTGTGCCTGGGCTGATCGATGGGGGGCGCTTGGGGCACCGGTCGGGGCACCCAGTTGAAATCCACGATCAGGTGCAAGGCTTGGTTCTGGTTGGCATCCGCCACCCAATTGGGGTCGTCATAGGCGTTGACCAGCGATGCCGGCGCGGCCTGATCGCGCACATGAGGCAAGAGCACCAATTCCTTGAAGTCAGAAAAATCCAGGCAATGCCGGATCTGAGCATGTTGCCAGGGACCGTTGACCAGCCAATGCAGGAGTTGGGGCTGTGAGCCCTCGTTGCGCCAGCTTTGGAGTTGCTCGTCCGCCGCTTGCGTGTTGGCCTGAATGGCGATGCGGCGGATGGACATGACCTCATTGGGGCTGACCTCCGCATGGCGTTGCCAGGCTGGGATCCAGTGATGACGCGCAAATTGCTCCAGCGCATCGAACAGCAGTGGCCAGTTGCTGCCCTCGGTTGGTGGGGCAGGTGCGTGGGCTGATTGGGCCTTGGCTGGGGCTTGGGCTTGGTCAGCCAGGCCAAATACCTTGGCCAATGGGGTCCAGAACTGTTTCATGCGTTGACGCTCCCTGGTGTCGTCCCTGTCATCCGTGGCGACACCTCGATGCGGTGATCGCTGGCGTCTTGCGCCGACTCGATGTGCCACACCAGCTGATCTCCGATTCGGGCAGCCAGGGCGTGGCGGAACTCATGCACCGCCTGCTGGAAGGCATTCGGGCTGAGGTCTTGCCTGAGGCGTGATTCATTCCAGATCACCTTGATCGCATGGCGTGAATCCAGCATGGCCGCCCACAGGGCCAAGTCCCATTGCATCAATTGCCAACACAGTGGCCAAGGCTGGGAATAGGTGGTGGTGACTGCATGCATGGCCGTTCACTTGCTCGCGGGTTTGCTGGTTGGACGAGGGGCTGGCGATGTTGCGGGGCGCACATCATGGATGAATTGCATGGCCATTTCAGCGGCCGCACTGTTTTCATCGGAAAAGCGGCCATCCTTTTTGCGCCAGTTGCTGTGAACCAGCACGGCGATGGCTTTGTCGTACTCACCAGTTTCAGAGGATTTGAAGACCGCTGCATACCAGCGGTAACGGGGGCGGGCAGAGGGATAAAGCTGTTCGCAGTGGTCCTTTCTGGCAGCAAGACAGGCCTGTTGAGCCAGGTGGTCCTGTTTCAACTGGGCGAGGCTTCGGTCATCCACATCGCCCGGTGTGCCGGTCTTGCCCGCAATGCCCAGGCGCTCATCGCACACGCTTTCCTTCATGACTTTGGTGCAGGCGGTGTAGGCGGTGCCACCTTTGGCATGGGTTTTCTCCATGGCGGCGATGACCTTGCTCCCCAGGCTTGCAGGCACACCCTCGGGTCCCAGAGGCAGGCCTTGCAGCCGGGGTCGCTCCATGGCGGGGTCGATACGGCCGTCCCCCAGCGAGATGGCTTCGATCAAATGGGGGTAGCGCTGGGGGCGCGCCTGCGCCGAGTTGGCCAGTGCGGCCAGCATGCCAGCCACACCCACAGGCGTGGTTCTGGCATTGCCCTGACCGTAGGCCTCGCTCATGACCGACAAACGCTGCCCCTTGCATTTGGCATAGCCCTTCTTGCCGGTGCGCGCGCACACAGCCAGGGTCTCGGGGCTGGGCATTTCGTTGGCCATCTTCATGTCACTCATCCAGGTCGAGCCATCGTTGCGGGTCATGGGCTTGACCATCATCAAGCCCGTGAGGGTGGGCCATTGAATGGGTTGGTAGAGGTCGGCGTTGAGGTATTTGTCCTCCAGGGACTGTGGGGCTGCGGAAAGCGGGATGCCATGCAGCAAATCCAGTTTGCCGCACTGAACCAGTGACCTCGCCTCAGTGCCATTGCAGCCCAGGTTCCAGCCCAAACGATGCACCACGTCCAGGGTTTGCTCAGGCCGGGTGCAGCTGGGGTGGAAGGTCCCGCTGCCCAACCGCTGGCGACAGAAAAACGCATCCAAGAACCGCTGTGAGTCCGAGCGTTGCAAGGCGGCCTCCAGACCCTCCAGGGCGGCGGGCGCAAAGGGCTTGCTCAACATGCCTGCCATCATCAGGGGCTTGACCAAAGAGCCCGGCGGCGCCTGAGTGAACAGGGCGTGGTTGATGATGTCCTGGGGGACTTTGGGTCTGTGCACCGTGCCTTCTTGCAGGCTGGGGCAGTCCACTGGGCGTGCGCCCACACGGGATTGGTCAAACGCATGGCAGGGGCTGCTGGCGCTGGCCGCCGCCACAATCCGCCCCGTGGGCACATCCACCACCGCGATGGCTGCCATCCTGACCCTGGCCTTTTCAAAATAGTCCTGGTCCAGGGCACGCTGTCTGCATTCCATGTTGCTGGACAAACCGCTGTAGCACTCGGAGAGCTGTTGCGCCAGGTTTTGCCAGCGTGGGTCGAGCGTGAGCTGAACATTCAATCCCATGGGTTGTTCGGTGCCTCTGAGCGTGACGCGGTTGCGCTCGCCCACCAACCGCTCATACAAATCGTGCTGCGGGATGCGCCACGGCGCCAGGCGCGTGAGGAGTTGCGCTTGACCGGGCAAGGTGGGCAAGGCGTTCATGCTGTCACCCCAAGCCGTGGCATTGGGCTTGGCGCTTGAACTGGGACTTGAACCTGGATTTGATGAAGAGGACGCGCCCGCTTGCTCCTGGCACAGCTGATCGCGGGCGCTGCTGCCCTGGGCGGCGATGGGGCGTCCATCGCTGGCCTGGGTCCAGAACATGCAACCCGGAAGCCCTGCCCAGGGCGACCGTTTGGTCCACGACTGCGCGCCCACGCTCACCCAGATGTGCGAGGGCAGGCGCGCCTGAACGGAAGCTGGCAGGCGTTCCTTCCAATTCAGCGACTGAAGCACTGGCGTGTTGGCGTCCGGGTTTTGGATCAGCCATCTGAGGGTTTGCGTCACATCTGGGCAATGGAGTTTCTCGAACTCGGGGGATTGCAGCAGGGCTTGCACATCCAGGCGATAAGACTGCTTCAAAAACTGGTCTTTGCGAGCCTGTGCCAGTTGCTGGTTGAATCGTTCCACCACGCTATTGAGGCTGTTCCACTGAGCATCTGAGGTGGTGCAGGCACCAGTGCGGCTGCTTGCTGGTGCAGGTGCGCCCGAGGCCGTCTCGGGCTGAACATGTTCCAGAGCTTTTTGAATGCGCTGCCATTCGGACTGATGAAAGTATTTGGGTGGCGGAGTGTTGTGCTCCATCTGCCACCACCAATACAGAACGGCCATCAGGCAAAGCAGCATGCTCATGCCAATGGTGATGGCGGCGCGGCTCAGGGAGAATTCTGTGCGCTCAAGCATCGTGTTCCCCAATTCCCCAGCTGAAGATCGCCCAGGTGCTCAGCCACAGGCTGGCCTTGCCATAACTCAGCAAGGGCCAGGTCAGGCCGGTGAGGGGCAGCAGCCCCGTGTTGCCCGCAGCGGTGATCCACGCCTGAAGCAGCAGCATGACACCCGAGAAGAAAAGCAGATGGCTGCGCATGGCCAGGGCACGATGGCGCGGATCCAGCATGGCCAGGGGCTTCATGTGCTGCTGGCTCATGCGAGCACCCTGCGCGAGCAAATGAAAACCAAACAGGCTAAAGAGCAGCAGCAAGCCCAAGGCCAGCGCAATGCCCACCCAACCCACCAGGGCGGTGAAGGTGTAGTCGCTTTGGAGCTGCAAGGGCAGACCCCGGCATTGGTCCAGCGAAATCGTGCCGCACCATGGCGTTCGTCCCGGACCAAAGCCCCACAGGGTTTCGGCGGCGCTGGCCTGGAACCACTTGAGCTTGGCCATGTCATCGTGGTCTGCGGTGAAGGGATCTTTCCAGGCCTGAAGGCGGCTGCCCACCACATCGAGATCCACACCAATGAGAAAAATCAGCAAAAAGCCAAAGAGGATGAGACCAATGCCGGTGGTCCAGCCCACCATGGAGGAATAGAGCACCACCATCATCATGCAAATCACCAGCAAGGGACCCTTGTCCTGGGTCACCGCGGCGATGGCGGCGGCAATGGCAAAGATCAGCAAGCTGGGCAGGGCTTGGGTCAAAGACTGCGTGCGCCTGTGGGCATGCCACAGTTCAGAGACGGCGGCAAATCGCCACACACACCAGGCCGACAGGGCAAGACAAAACCCCAGCTTGAGGAATTCGCCCGTGATGTGCTGGTGGATGCCCACTCGGTGCAGGACCCACATGGCGCCCACCAAAAGCAATCCCAGGCCCAGCCGAATGGCTGCACGCACCAGGCCCATGGGCTGAAACCCCCAAGCGCCCAGCCACAGCATCAGACGGGCCAGGGTTTGTGCCGAGAGCGCACACACCGGCATCAGCAAGGCCGAAATCCACCAGGCCTGCCACTGCTCCAGCGCCAAGAATCGATTCCTGGGGTGGAAATTCATGGACTGGTCCAGCACCAGCAAGAAGCCCAGTGCACTGAACAGCCACCAGGCTGGCAACACCCACACAGAGATGGGTCTGAGGGATTGGGCAGCAGGTTGCGATTGCGGATGAAAGGTGCGCCACACCCAGTTCAAAGCGATGACCGAGCACCCGCCAATGAGCCAGGCTTGGGCATGCAGGGGATTGGGTGCAGAGTCCAAAAAGTAAAGTGCCCACCAGGTCATGAACAGCAGCAAGATGCCCGCCGAGACCTTGTGGGTGGCAGGCGCATGCCAGCGCAGCACCAGCATCAAGGCCAGACTCAAGGCCCAGTGAAGTGCCAAGAGGGCGGGCAATTGCTCGGACAGCGAGAGCAATTGGCTGGCTCGGCTGGCGTTGAGGCCTGCGCTGGTGAAGCGCCTGACCATCTGTGCCGCAGTGTCGTTGCCCTGACCGTCCAGGGAGCGGGCGGCCTTGAGCAGCAGCAAGCCCGACTCCTTGCTGGCGTCATTGGACTTGAGCAAGGGGGCCAGGTTTTGCACTTGCCACTTGTCCCAGGCAGTCACCCGTTCGCGCGCGAGTTCGAGTTGCTTGAGCCAATCGTCTGCAGCTTGACGCTCCAAGGAGAGTTGGTCGTTCATGT
>JACCDZ010323768.1_pt1 | contig 30043 bp, 25 predicted proteins | sample 7449551 | NCBI WGS metagenome assembly JACCDZ01 (sample SAMN15323452, study PRJNA562643) | freshwater metagenome | isolation source: river surface water | place: USA:Blue River Watershed | collected 2017-08-18 | reverse complement strand
TGGAGTAATGCCGATAAAGAGCGTCGCCATTTTATTCTACGCGCGAGTTTGGCCGTTGAAGGCCGGGCGATGACGCTTTTGCAGATGGTCACGACCGAATCCGATTACAACTGCCCACACATGCACGCGACTTTCATGAAAACTATCTTTGACCCAGCCGCGTAAATCTACCTGACATTGCTCGCCACTAAAAAGATGATGATTGAATACATCGTCATTAAACTCCTTACTAGTTTGTTTAATGAAACCATCCCGGCCTTGACCACGTTCCATCGCATACTTACCCGGCTCCAAGGATTTTGTCTTCGGGTTATAAAGCGCCGCCGCGGCATATTCGCCATCAGGCAAAACGTCTACGACGGATACTTCGATATCTTTGGAGAAATCTAAGGGAATTAAATACACTTCTGTTTGCCCAGCGAGGCCAAAGTAACGAGTACGACCAAAAGTATTATCCGCTTCATCAAGATAATGACGACTTACATAGCGTAAGTGATTGCCATCAATGACCATCGCATCGATACTTTCAAACTGCACTTTACTGACACAGCCTTGCAGCAGCGCTAAGCCGAGCAGGCCAATCAGCGGGAAGAAAAAACGTGTGCGCAATCTGTGTTCCTTCTTCTAATGCCCTAACCTAAACGGCGGTCGATGAAACCGAATACCGACACTATCCAGTTGTTTTGTTTTTAAATTCAGCCGATAAAAGCGACCGAAACTTAAATCACGACTGTTTAAATCGAGCCAATACAGCAGGTGGTGAGTTTTGTCCCACGCGATTCTATTAAAGCCTCTTAGCTGACTTAAATAAGCATCGCTAATGCCGTAACTAGAGAATTGTTCGATGTCAGGATAAGCAAGCTGTGCGTATGCAAAGACTGGCCACAAGGTGTTGTCTTGTTCTTTGTCGATGACAAAGTTGTCAATGAGTTGGCATACTCGATAGACACGCACTTCGTAACGATCAGACCACTTTGATGGGGCCTTAGGGTCAATAATTTTTTTCATTAACACCAAATCTCGGCCATCCTGTGACAGATAGGTTTCTCGGCTTTCATTGAAATCGTCTTTGACCCAGCCGCGTAAATCTACCTGACATTGCTCACCTGTAAAAAGATGATGATTGAATACATCGTCATTAAACTCCTTACTAGTTTGTTTAATGAAACCATCCCGGCCTTGACCACGTTCCATCGCATACTTACCCGGCTCCAAGGTTTTAGTCTTAGGGTTGTATAGCGCCGTCGCAGAATTGTCGCCGTCAGGCATAACGTCTACCGCAGAAACTTCGAGATCTTTGGAGAAATCTATGGGTAATAGATACACTTCCGTTTGCCCAGCGACCGTACGGTAACGAGTATGGCCAAAGGTACTATCCGCGTCCTGAAGAAAATGACGACTCACATAACGTAAGTGATTGCCATCAATGACCATCGCGTCGATATCTTCAAACTGTACTTTACTGACACAGCCTTGCAGCAGCGCTAAGCCGAGCAGGCCAATCAGCTGGTAGAAAAAACGTGTGCGCAATCTGTGTTCCTCTATCAACATAGTTAGGTTATTGATTCAGCATGGCTCCCTGCCATGTTGGTTTCACCTCAAGTACCACCAGTTCATTTTGATGGCGGTACTGTCGTAGATCGTGGCTGAAGGTGATGCAAAACAAATGCTGATCGATGGCATACATAGTGGCATGGAAGGTGGCATACGTGCTGGCCCGGTCGCGGGTAGGCTTTGTAGCGGCCTGCCGCATTGCTTCTTCTTCAACGTCGCCTTGCCCCACAGCACTTTGTGCTGATGCGTCATGCCTAGCCAGTGTAAAAGTGAGGCGCAGTAGTTTCACGTCCCCGCGTTGAATAGGTAACGGCGGGATACCATCGCGACTGGCTTTGCGGCCGACCATACGGTAAAAATTCAAGGCGTGGCCGTCAGCTTCCCGTTGCACCAAATTGTATGCATCGAGTTGTTGTTGAACGGCGTGCTGCAATGGCGGTGGCAACGCCTCGACCATGGCGGTCATCAGTGCTTGTTCTATCGGTAATAATCGAACGCCGCCAAAAAATAAGCGGCGCAGCAAACTGCCAAATTCGAGTTTCATTGACGCGCCGTCCTTCGGCGAAGCAGCTATTTGGTGGTGCCAGCAATGGCTCTCAGCAACCCAACTGATCAACCACTCTGATCCCAGTTACAAAACAGTTAACATAGCGCGTTTACACTTGATTTCTCAAATAAAAACGAAGGAATCCCCGCAGATGACCGATCCTTATGTTGCAAAAACTGCGGCGTTATTACAGCAAGATGCCTGGCGGTGGCGCTGTTTGCAGGCGGTGCGGGATTTACACTTGCCGGATGGGTATATCGCCGCTGGTTTTTGCGAAATGCCATTTGGGATGCGGTGCACCAGCAGCCAACGACTGCGTTAAACGATATTGATGTGGTGTTTTTTGAACCAAATGACACCAGTGTTGAGCGCGAACAAGCGCTGGAGGCGCAGCTGTCGTTGGCTATCGCAGGGGCGCGGTTTGAAGTTCGTAATCAAGCACGAATGCATATTAAACATCAGCATGCGCCGTATCAAAGCGCAGCCGATGGCATTCGCCGCTGGGTGGAGCAAGCCACCTGCGTGGGTGTGCGGTTGCGTGATGATGACCAGCTCGAATTTGTTGCGCCTTTTGGCTTGGCGCTGAATTGGTCACTGCACGTGACGTTAAACCCCGAATTCCCGCAGCCGGCGCTGTTTTGCCAGCGCATCCGCGATAAAAAATGGCTAACACATTGGCCGTTATTGCACGTGCAGTGGCCAGAGGCGGCAGTAAAAAACGAATAAGCTGTGCATCCAACCTAAGTATAAAAAGCGCCCGTAGGCGCTTTTTAGCTAGTTTTCGGCGAACCGTTTTCGGTTCGCTTCTGTTCGGTTTATTGGTTTTCGATTTAATGGTTTTCAGCTGGCGAGGGTTAAAACCGCGCGCCCAGCATCAAGTTGAATTGCGTGTCGGTTTGACTGCCGGAATTTAATTTGTACTTGGCGCTGACCAGCTCGACATTGAGTTCCATAAAATCAAAGAAGCGATATTGCGCGGCGATATTGGCGCCGAACTGTTTGCCGTCGAAGTTAAAGGCATTCACCGTTGTGGTGGTCGGCGTGACGTTATAAAGCTCGCTGCGGGTATTCAGGTCAATCTTGTGCAGCGTATAAAACGGGCCGCCGTAAATTAACCATTGGTCGTTTAAGCGATAACCGCCGACCCAGCCGATGTCATAAGCTTTGGTGTGTTGGTCCCAAGAATCGGTGCGAGTCAGCGTATCTGTGCCGAGGTTGCTTTGGTATTGGCTGTGTGATGCGGTATCGGAGTGGCCGCTGGCACCCAATACCAAGGCTTGTGAGAAATTGCCGGTTTTACTGTCGCCTAAATGCGCACCGGCAAATTGCCAAATGATGCCAACACGGTCCAACTGGTTGTCGTAACTAAACGCCAGGCCCGGCAGAATGGACACGCCCGCCTGCACGAAGGTCGGGTCTTTGGCGTCGCAATCGAGGAAATCTAAACACGCAAAGTTAGGTTCACCTTTTGCAGTGTTGGGAAGGATCACTTTGTGCATTTCTGCACTGCCGATGTGCACATCGACTTGGTAGCTTTTATTGGCGACTTCTGGCACCGCAAAACGCTGCAAACTGTATGAACTACTTGCTGGCGGCAGGTTACTACAACCAACCATCGCAGCTGACAATAAAGAAAAACCAACAACACGACGCATAGAAGGTAAACGCATTTGCACAAATCCTTGTATTTATTGTTAATTTATTTACCTTAAATGATTAACGACTGAAGTTCAATCTATGGCATAGCAGAAAGTGGGCAGGGCGAGGTGATTGATGAAAAAGCAGGCAGCACAAGGGGTTGCGTTGCACCCCTTGTGCCGAGATGGTGGTAAAGACTTAGCCTTGCGGTTGCAACACGAACTCGGTTAACAGCCGCACGCCAAAGCCGGTGGCGCCGGTTGGTTGCGCGCCTTTGTCGCTGCTGGCTAACGCATTACCGGCGATATCCAGATGAGCCCAGCGCGTATCGCCAGCAAATTGTTTTAAGAACCATGCAGCCGTCGAGGCGCCGGCGGTTTTGCCGGTGTTGCGTAAGTCCGCGACATCGCTTTTAATCTCATTAGCAAATTCATCGCCGACAGGCAGGCGCCACAGCGGTTCGCCACTGGTTTTACTGGCTTGCAGCAATGATTGGCTGAGCGCCTCGTCTTCGGTGAATAGGCCGGCGTAGTAACTCCCCAGCGCTGTGACTTTACTGCCGGTCAGGGTCGCGATATCGACCATCAGGCGCGGTTGATAGTGCTTTTTCACATACCACATGGCATCGGCCAAGACTAAGCGGCCTTCGGCGTCGGTGCTGGTGATTTGCACGGTTAACCCTTGTGCCGTTTTTAGCACATCACCAGGCAGATAGGCATTGCTGGAAATCATGTTTTCCGCCATGGCCATCACACCAACCACGTTTACATCGGCTTTTTTCAGCGCCAAGGCTTTGATGGTGCCAAGAACTGCGGCGGCGCCCGCCATGTCGCTGGTCATGCGCACGATAGATTCGCCATCGGTTTTTAAGTTATAGCCACCGGTATCAAAGGTGATGCCTTTGCCAAGTAGGGCGGTTGGCGCTTGTTTATTGCCTTGCCAATGCGCGATCACTAAGCGTGGTGGGCGGTCACTTCCACGGCCGACGGCAGCCAGCGCGCCCATGCCAAGGCGATCAATCGCTTTTTCATCCAACACTGTGACTTTAACGCCGAGTTTTTCAAGCGCTTTGGCGGCATCGGCGAAGGTTTGAGGGGTTAAATCGGCCGCTGGCAAGTTGGTCAAATCGCGCGCTAAATACACGCCTTGCGCCACTGCATCCAGTTGTTGATGCTGTGCTTGGCTGGCGGCTTGATCGGCAACCACCACATCCAGCTGCAGTGGCCGTGGCGTGTCCGCTTTGGATTTGAGTTGGTCAAAGCGATAACTGCGCAGTTCAATACCATGCACCAGTTGGGCGGCCTGACTGACGTGACGGCTATCGAGCGTGACCTGCTTGCTTTGCAGTTTGTCCAGCTGCGCCGCCACGTCGCCGCCGTAATTGGCCCATTGACTGGCCGTTAACTTGCTTTGATCGCCAAGCCCCAGCAACACCACACGTTCGTATCCAGCGGCGCTGTAAAGGGTTGTGATGGCGCCTGCCTTGCCGTTAAAGGCTGCGGCTTGCAGTTGTTGGCGCAGGCTTGGGTCTTTTAGCAGCGCCAGCGTGCCGGCTGTGACATCGGCGCTCGACAGCGGCAACACCAATGTGTCTTTGCTGCTTGGCAGCGAAGTGACATAACGATACTGCGGGTCAATCGCCGCATGGGCGAGGGCTGAACTCAGCACACCAACAGCAAACAAGGGCAGGGTAAAGCGCATAACAACTCCTTAGTCATTGAGATGCTGCAGTTGTAGCGGTGAAGTGGGTGCTCGATCAACGGAATGCGGTCGATGGCAGCGATTGGGCGATAAAATGTGATTGTGTAACATTAAACCTGCCGTTGTGGGTGTTGGTGCTAGTCAGGGCGGCTGGTGAGGGCGCTGCTAGTGAGGCGCAACGCTGGGGCTGAATCCTTGGGTGCACAAGTCCGCTGTTGCTGTAACGGCATATGTCCTCACAGCCAAGGGCTTGCTCTTTGCGCAAGGCCTTTGTTATGGTCATGCTTTCATTGTTAAAAAAAGGGAATAACCATGTTTGGAAAACTAGCGTCGGAAGCTTTGGGTTTAAGTGATATCGGTCGGGTGATTGCACCGGAAAATTACCACAAAGTCGACGCCGATGATTACATCATGCATGAACGTGGCGAGAAGATTTTCTTCTTAATCAAAAGCAAAACGGACGAATATTGTTTTACCAACTACGCCTTGTTGCATCTGGATGGCGACACGGCATTAAGTAAAAAGCGCTTGTTGAAACGTTATGAATATATAAATGCGGATATTCGTAACGTGATGTTAGAAACTGCCGGCACCATCGACTTGGACGTCGAGTTGAAATTTTCCATCGGCAATGTGAACTTCAGCATCGACGTGCATAAAGACCATATCGAACAGCTAAAAGATATCTACAAGGCCTTGATTGAAATTAGTTTATTGATGCAAGCAGAACAGCGTGATTTGGAAACGGTGGAAAAAAGCTTAGATCGCGTGGTCAGCTCGTTAGCGCGCCACGGCGGTGACGGTAACACCGCAGATCAAGTGCGCGAGTTGTACAACTTCTACCATAACACGTTAAAAGACGCGAAAAACGAAGCGATGCGTCGTGACTATGCGTCGGTGTTTGAGACCTTTATTCACGGCTAACCTCGGGTCGCAGGACGAATCAAGGGAGCAGAGTTGATACTTCTGCCCCCATCATATCTGATCCCTTAAGACTGATTTACAGCTCGTTATGCGGGCCGAACACTTCGTAATGGATGTGGCTTGGTGCAACGCCAAGTGCCAGCAGTTGTTGCTTGGCAAATGCCATAAAACCAACCGGGCCGCACAGGTAATACTGGCCTTGGGTCAGTGGCAATTGCGCCTTGAGTAGCGACAAATCCATCAAGCCAGCGTACACATCGGTGTGCTGCAAATCTGCCACTGTCGCTTGGTGATACCAAACGACGTGCTGGACATTGTCATGAAGGTTGGCCAAGGCGCGGACGCGCGTGGCGAATGAATGTTGTTGTTGCTGCTCACAGGCGTGCAGGAACCACACTGGGGCATTGCTGCCATTGGCAAAGAGAGTTTCTAGCATCGCCATCATTGGCGTTAGGCCCACACCGGCAGAAATAAGCACCGTCGGTGCCGTGGGGTGTTTTAAATAAAAATCCCCCGCAGGCGGTAGCACATGCACCACATCCCCTTCGTGTACGTCATCGTGCAAGTAGTTGGACACCAAGCCCGGCTGTGGCTGCGTTTCCCGTTTTACACTAATTCGATAGTGGCTACCGTTGGCTTTATCCGATAACGAGTACTGGCGAATTTGCTGATGCTCGCTTTGCGAAGGGCGCACTTGAATGCCAAGATATTGGCCGGGCTGATACGAAAGCACCGGCTGGCCATCGACAGGCGCCAGTTCAAAACTACACACCCATTCAGACTCCATGGTTTTACGCACCACGGTAAATGGCCGTGGCCCATGCCAGCCGCCGTCGGCCTGCTGTTTATCTTGGTATAAGGCGTGTTCTTTGCCGATTAAGATATCGGCCAACATCCGATACGCCGCGGTCCACGCTTCGACCACGTCGGCGGTAAAGGCCTCGGGTGCCAATTCTTTGAGCGTTTGGATCAGGTGATGCCCGACGATGTCGTAATGCGCCGGTTGAATAAAAAAGCTGGTGTGTTTGTTGGCGACGCGTTCCACCACCTCGGTGAGCACGGCCAAATTATCAATATGTTTGGCATACGAAGCCACGGCGCTAAACAGCGCAAATTGCTGGCGGCCGTTGCGCTGATTGCTCATGTTGAAGATATCCTTCAGTTCCGGGTTGGCGCTGAACATCCGATTGTAAAAATACTCGGTGACGGCAACGCCAGCCGATTCGAGCAGTGGGACCGTGCTTTTCACAAGTGCAATGTGCTGTGGACTTAACATAAAAAACCTCAGTTAGGGGGTGAATAAACTCAATCAACAAGGGGTAAAGGGCGCGGAACTAACCGCGCCTGTGGTGTTAGCCTGGCTTGCCATCTAACCGCGCTTGCGTCAGTACTGGCCAATAACAGCGGACAAACAGGGCAAAAGCGCCAAGCCATAGCAGGCCGCTGGCTAGCCAGAGCTGCGGCGGGGTGATTAACCAGGTAGTTGGCAGCAGAAACGCTGCTGCTGTGGCGGCGCTTCGTACCAGCCCTGCGCCCAGCACAGCGGCAAAGGCCAATGCCATGCGCCGCGGGGCTTGCAGCGGCCGCCCGGTGTGGCCGAGCGACACCCGTGCCATCATGGCGAGCATCATGCCGGCCATGGCACTGATGGCGATGAGATGCAGGATGTCTTTTTGTAACGTCAGCGTGTTTGGCAGCAGTGGCGCAATGTGGATAAACCCAGCAGCCCGCATGGCATCTACCCCAGCCTGTTGCAGAAGCAGCAAACCCAGCAGCAGCACACCCAGCGCCATGGCCAAGTAGGCGCCGTGTAATGACCAGAGCAGCGGGTGACGCAGCACCTGCCCATTGCTCCAAAACCCAAGCCGAGCTAGGTGCAGCAAGCCGGTGCAAAGCAGTAATGTCGCCCCGCTGACACGCAGCGCCAGCACCATCGCGTTTGTGGCGTCGGCCAAAACAAACAAGAGGTTATTGCTGATAAAGACCGCAATGCCGACGCAGGTTAGCCAGAATAAAACGCAGTCAAGCCTTGGTGTGGTGGCTTGCTGGGTGCTGGTGGTGCGGGCGGTAAAAAATGGGATCACCCTGCCACCAACAATCCCCATCAATAAACAAAACAGCAGCACCATGCTTTGGCACAGCAGCCCAGCCAATAGCGGCTGCTGATTCGCAAGCAGCAAGACCGTGCTATTTAGCAGCGCCATCAGGGTTAATAGCGGTAAAAACACATAGTTGTTGCGGCTTTGTGCTGGGATTAATTGCCGCGACAGCGCCCACAGCACGCAAAGCCACCACGCCAGTTGACAGCCAAGCAGGCCCCATATACCGACGTTGCCGCTCGCGAACAGTGCCAGTAGCCGAGCGCTCAGCCACAGCACACAGCTAAGCAGTAGCAGACGACCTTGCAGACCGGGGCGAGCGGTCCAATTTTGCGCGGCGGTGAGTAAAAAACCGGCCGCGACCAACGCACCAAAGCCAAACAACATCTCATGCGCATGCCACAAGGAGGGCGGCAGCAGTGAGCTGCCGTGCCAGATGCCAGCTAGGTGTGCCAGCCAAAGACTGATCGCCACACCCGCCCAACAACCGGCCAGCAGAAAGAAGGGGCGAAACGCCATGCGCAGCAACACCGGCTGCTGGCTCGTCGGTTCTAAGTTCAGAGGGTACAGTGCGCTGCGTTTAGGCCGGGGCATGCTGCCAGCGGGTCGAGGCGGTGCTAATTCCGTTCCATTCGACGCGGTATGGGTTGTGCTGGATGGTGCTGTCATTTAGCGCACTTCCTGTTGCAGGCCATATTGCGCAATGCAGCGTCCGACGTAACAGATCTTGAGCAAGGTGGCACTGACAATCAGGCTTAAATGCCCTGCAATCAGTTCTGACATGGTAAAGCGCGCTTCCAGTGGGTAGCAGATGATGACGCTGACCAACACGCCAAGCACGGATAACCCAAGCCCAATATTGGCGCTATGCAACAAGGCGCGCAGCTGCATCTGTAGTTCGATGCTGCCACATGCCTGTTCACTGCGCTGAGCAACAGTCATGCGGGGGAACGACAGGTGTGGCAGTGATGTGCTCACAGCCGATGTAGTCATAGCGGATGGACAAGGGGCAACGGTCTTCATAACAACTCCTCAACGCCGGTTTTGTAACGCTTGAATAACCGCATATGGCAGGAGTCGTGCCAATTATAAATATTGTTTAAATTCAGCTGCTTGAAGATTTTGCATTGATAGATTGAGTCAATATGACCTACTCTGGAAGCAGTCAAAAAAGTTGGTATGAGTCAAAATGACACGAATTAATTCCCACGCAGCTGCATCAACCTTGGCCAACGAATTCAACAGCACCTTGTTGCTGGAAGTTGCACTCGATTTAGCCAATAGCACCAGCAATGACGACCGCTTTGATCGGCTGTTGACCTCGATTCGCAAAGCCATTGCCTGTGATGCGGTGGCGCTATTGGGGCTGCAACAGAACGTGCTTAAACCCTTGGCGATCCAAGGCCTGTCGGCCGACACCTTGGGGCGGCGCTTTGTGCCTGCCGAACACCCACGCTTACAGGCCTTGTGTCAAAGCCGTTTGCCGCTGCGTTTTCCGGCCGATTGCGACTTACCCGACCCGTATGACGGCTTATTGTTGTCACGCCACGGCGATGTACCAGTGCATGCTTGTATGGGCTTGCCGCTGTATTCGGATGAGCAGCTGATTGGTCTGGTTACCATCGACAGCCTGCAGGCGGGCGCCTTTGATGGCATCGCGGATCGCACCTTGGAGTTAATCGCCGCGTTGTCGGCAGCCAGTTTAAAAACAGCCTTTGAACTGACCAAATGGCAGCACAATGCGCATCAAGCGCGGCAACTCGTGCAAGAGTTGACTCAAGAAGCGCTGCTACGCGATGGCGGGGAAATTATTGGTCAAAGCCCAGCGATGCTGGCGCTGCGACGTGATATCGACTTAGTCGCCAGTTCGGATTACACCGTATTAATCCAAGGCGAAACCGGCACTGGTAAAGAGTTGGTGGCTCGTACTGTGCAACAACAATCGCGCCGTGCTAGTGCGCCTTTAGTGCATCTGAATTGTGCGTCGTTGCCGGAATCGCTGGCTGAAGCTGAATTGTTTGGCCACGCCAAAGGGGCTTTTACTGGCGCTGAGCGCGAGCGGCCGGGAAAATTCTTATTAGCCGATGGCGGCACTATTTTTTTAGATGAAGTGGGCGAGTTGCCACTGAGTATTCAAAGTAAGCTGTTGCGCGTGTTGCAAAGTGGTGAGATCCAACCGGTGGGCAAAGATGGCGTGCAACAAGTGGATGTGCGGGTCATTGCCGCGACCAACCGCGATTTGCTGCACGAAGTGCAGGCGGGGCGGTTTCGTGCCGATTTATTCCATCGCTTAAGCGTTTATCCACTGACAGTACCACCACTGCGTCAGCGTGATGGCGATGTGGTGTTATTGGCGGGGTATATCTTAGAGCAAATTCGCCGCAAATTGGGTGTGCGCCAACTTAAACTGGCACAGGATGCCATTGTGCTGTTAAACCAGTACAGTTGGCCTGGCAATGTACGGGAATTGGAACATCAACTGAGCCGCTCGGCGTTAAAAGCAGGCGCCGTACGCCGACCGCAGGATATCGTGGTGATCACGGCTGCCATGCTAGATCTGCCGACCTTAACAAGCATGAACGCCGCGCCGATGATAATCTCGCCTGAGCAGACAAGCAACACGCCGATGGATTTGAACCAAGCGACCTTAGATTTTCAGCGGCAGTTGATTTTGCAGGCGTTACAGCAAAGCGATGGCAATTGGGCTGGCGCTGCACGCGCGTTAAAACTCGATCGCGCGAATCTGGTGCGTTTGGCAAAACGCCTTGGTATTCAAGTGCAAAAAACGGTGCAGGTGGGATAAGTAAGGCGACCGAATCAAAGATGCTTTGATTCGGTCTTTGCGCTTATTTATAAAACGCTTCGATGGTGCCTTTGATGGTCAGCAATAACGGCTGGCCACGGCGGTCCAGTGCTTTGGCCGATGCCACTTTGACCCAACCTTCGCTGATGCAATATTCATCGACATCAAAACGTTCTTTGCCGTTGACGCGAATACCAACGTCGTATTGGAAAATGTCGGCGTTGTAGAATTTGCTGCGTGGGTTGGTGCACAGACGATCTGGCAGGGCTGGGCGATTTTCTGGGGTGGTGATGTCGGTCATAACGTTCTACTTTAAGGCTGAAAAACGGCCATTGTAGGCGTTACGCCACGCTTGCTCAAGCCTTGTGGTGAGGCTGCTTTGCTGCATTGACGTCACTGATAACGGCGTCAACGCGAGGGTTGAACTTGGCAGAATTCGTACCGCAAAGTCATTTAGCGTAAACGCTGTAGCAATAAAAACGTCGCCGCGCGCAATGCACGGCGACGTGGTTGCTGTGTTGCTTCGTTTGAATCTAACGCTTGGCCAATAATGGCGATAACGGCAGACCAATGCTTGGTAACGCTGCTGGCGCGTTGGCCAATTCAGCAGGCAACTCGGCTTTAATTTGCGCCAACTGGGCTGTGTCCTGTAGTTGGCTGTAAATAAAGTATTTGATCATCTTGCTGTAAGTCGACTGATCCGCGTTGGGATGTGCCAGTGTCGCAAGTGCTTGTTGGTAGTCGCCTTGCTCAATGTAAACGCGAGCTAATAGTTGTAAGGATCCGGGTTTGATACCGTCGCCAATTTCACGTTGTAGGATCTGCAATTGTTGTAATGCCAACTCGGGTTGTTGCATCTTCAGGTAAGTTGATGCCGTAATATTTCGAAGGAAATAAGGCACTTGTTGCTCTTGAGGATACCAGCGTTGGAAGGCATCCATTAAGGCTTGATACTGCTCGCGACGGTGTTGAATATTCGCCAGCAACGTAAACGCTTGTAGCTGCAATGCACCATTTTCTTTGTTGACACTGGGTAAATGCTGCTGTTGCCATGCCATCAACTCATCGACAATTCGCGCCAGCTCTGCATCGTCAGCCTTGATACTGCGCTTGGCAAAGTCTTTTAATTCGGCCATTTGTGCCTGCGCGACGGGGCTAAAACGCGACGCTGACGATGGTTCTGTCGTCGGTGTTGATTGACCAATTTGAGTGGATGCGACCGCACTGATCGATAACAACGAAGCAAGCAGTACTAGATGGTTTTTTTTCATAACTTTTTCCTTGTTTAACAATTTAACCCGAATCATGGTAAAGCGTTCGTGATGGGCCACATGCAAGATGGGCGCATGTTGTGCGGATTGAGACCGCACCTGGCTGCCGGTGTGGAGTGGTTTTTGCTCAGTCGAAGGCGCAATCGTCTGCAATGGGCATAACAACAAGCTGGCTAGATCCCGTTGATAGTGATGTGGGTTCATAGCCGCACAAATCTCATCACAACGTAGCTCCAGCTGTTGACGCAACGTTTTCCCTAGCAGCCAGCACAAGGGGTTCCACCAAAACAGGCACTCGAGTAAACATAGCAACCATAACCAACGTAAGTCACCTTGTCGGACGTGGGTGATTTCATGCATCAAGACTGAGGCTAATTCTTGGCGTTCTAGCATGCGACGGTCGAGCCAAATCAACGGCTTGAACAATCCCGTGGCGATCGCAGGGCTTGCTAAATCAGTAACAAAAACAGTGTAGGGCGCTGCGTGATGGTAGGGGTGAGCATTACTTTTTAAGCCATGAATAAAGCGCTGGTACTGATAGAGTCGATGACAAAACAACAGCGCTCCAATACTCAGTACGAGTGCAGCAACCTGCCAAACTTGCCAGTCGACAGGCAACGAGTCGCGAGCAGCCGCAGGGATGGCGATTGGCACGGACGCAATAATCGGGTCACTAAACTTAATATCACCGGCATCCAATAGCCATGTTGGGTTTGTGTGTAGCGCAGGCAATACATGCCAAGGGACTAGCCAGCTCAGCAACGCTAGTTGTAGCACCCAGACGCTGTATCGGGCAGGGGCTTGTTTAAGTCCCTGCACTGCAAGCAGCACAAGCACATTGATCACGGTACAGGTCACGACATAATCCATCATGATGTGATTCCTTAGGGTTTATTTTTTTTGCTGTTTAATAAATCTTGCAAGTATTGAATATCATCTGCATTTAATTGTTCTTGCTGAATGAAATGCGCGATGAGGCTGCGAGAATCGCCACCAAAAAAACGCTGCATAAAACTCGGCGATGCCGCGCTTGAGGCCTCGTTTTGTGAGATGGTTGAGCGGTAAATAATGGCTTTCCCTTGTTGACCTGCTCGCTCGACGGCACCTTTTTGTTCAAGCCTATCGATAATGGTTTTGACGGTGGTGTATGCCACTTTTTTTTGAGCGGACAGTCGTTCATGTACTTGTGCTGCAGTGCAAGGTTCGTCTTGCCAGAAAAGCTGCATCACATCGAGTTCAAATTCACTAAGTTTCATTGTTACCTACTACGTTTGTAGTTTTGATTTCGACAAATGTAGTAATTAAGGTTTCCGATGTCAACTACCATTTCAATGATCCGTAATCACCCTGAAAAAATGTTCAACAATCAGGGCAAAAACAGCATTCATCTGTTATGACTTAAACGATTAAATTTTTTCATCCATCCGGCTCATGGAAGCCGCCGGCAGATCATCGACACTACAACATGAAGTCCATTGGGGTAGTGATTGTGAGGTGAGTATGCTGACCTGGTTTGTAAATCTAAAATTCGCTGCCAAAATGGCGTTGATTGCACTGCTGCTGGTCGTTGCCGTTGTTGTGCCAACCCGAATTTTGCATCACAACTTAACCGATAGTATCGCTTTTACGGATCAAGAAGTGCAGGGCTTAGCGCCGGCCGATTCGTTATTGCAGGTCAGCGCGTCGCTGCAGCAATGGACGACTGGGCAAGACAATCATGCACGGATCGCCTCACAGTTGGGCATGTTGCAGCAGCAAATCAAGCAACAGCTGCCCGACAGCGCTGCGGTCACTTTGATTGAGCAAGCCAAGCAAGAATGGCAGGCGATGACGGCGCCGACCGAGTTACAACGCGCGCAGTTTTTAACTCGCCTTAATAGCGATGTGATGAATTCTATTCTAGAAAGCTCCGGGCTCAGTTATGACCCCGTTGCCTCGAGCTACCATTTGATTATCGCCGCCTATCAGAATATGCCACGCGTGCTGCAACATTTGGCGACGATGCAGCAACTAAATAGTCAGTTAGCTGCAGCGGATGCGACGCAGGCTGCGGCCACTCAATCCGCGGTGAGCATTCAGCAAGCCTTATTGACCGTGCCGCTTGCCGATTTTATGCATAATCTGACGCAAGCGGCGGTGACGGAACCGGGCGTGGCAGCGGCGGGTCTGATCAAAGATCAAAAGTCGCTGGCGGCTGGGTTACAAGCCATTCAACAGCAAGCGGGTTCTGCGGCGGAGCAGGCAGCGTTTATCAACACTTTGCTGGCACAAGCCACGGCAATGAATAGCCGGATCTCGACGTTTTTACAACAATTGATGCAACAACGTTTAGAAGCGGCGCATGCTGAACAAGTGAGCTTGATGAGCACCGTGGTCGTGTTATTGCTCGTTGCAGCAGGTGTCGGCAGTTGGATTGTGCATAACACCAACTCGGCGGTGGTTGGCGCAGTTCGAGTGGCCAATGCCATTGCGGCTGGTGATTTTAGCAAAGCCATCGCCAGTAACCGCCGTGATGAAGTGGGCCAGCTGCTGCACGCGTTGTGGCAGATGAATGGCGCACTGCAGCAAGCAGCGCGGCAAGCCGATGAGTTACAGCAGCGCACGGCGGCAGATGCCGAGCGCGCGCAACAAGAAGCGGCCGCCGCCCGCGAAAATACCCGCATTCGCCAAGCCTTGGATGAAAGCTCGACCCAGGTGTTGATTGCCGACCGACAAGGCATGGTGGTTTACGCCAATCGTGCGATGCAGCAGTTGCTGCAACAGATGGAACCTGTGCTTAGGGCGCGGCAGCCGCTGTTTAGTGCTGCGACGGCTGTGGGTCAACCGCTGGAGCATATCTACCGTGTGTATTCCAGCGAACTGCAACCGCTTGAGCATCTCAATCGCAGTCAAACCGAAGACTTAGAACTTTCTGGCATGCAGTTACGGGTGATTGCGTCGCCCATTCGCAATGCGCAAGGCGAGCGTTTGGGGTCGGTGTTGGAGTGGCAAAACCGCACGCAAGAAGTGCAAGCAGAGATGGAGATCGCACAGGCCGTCACTGCTGCCGCTCGGGGCGACTTTAGTCTGCGGTTGCGCGAACAGGGCAAACAAGGATTTTTCCTTGAGTTAGCTAAGCAACTGAACCAATTGATTGACCAATCGGCGCAAAGTCTCACCGCCATCAACCAAGTGCTGCAGGCGCTGGCCGATGGCGATTTAACCAAACGGGTGACGGCATCGTTTCATGGTGAATTTGACCAACTCAAACAAAACTGCAATCAAAGCTGCGACAACCTTGCGCAGCTGATCATGAATTTGCGGCAAGTCGCAACCGCGATTCAAGCCGCGTCGACTGAAATTAGTGAAGGTAATAACGACTTAGCCCGCCGTACCGAACAACAAGCCAGTAGTTTGGAAGAAACGGCGTCAGGCATGGAACAGTTATCCAGCACAGTGCAGAACAATGCTCAAAACGCCCGTCAAGCGGCAGAGTTGGCGGCACAGGCGCGTGGCATTGCCGATGAAAACGGTCAATTGGTGCAGAAATTAGTACAAACCATGGCTGGTATTCATCAGGCGGCGCGACGGATCGCTGATATTATCGGCGTGATTGATGGCATTGCGTTCCAAACCAATATCTTGGCGCTGAATGCCGCGGTCGAAGCGGCTCGCGCGGGCGACCAAGGACGTGGTTTTGCCGTCGTGGCCAGTGAAGTGCGGACCCTGGCGCAACGCTCGGCGACCGCCGCCAAAGACATCAAGAGTTTAATCGATGATTCGGTACAGCAAATCAGTGCTGGCAATGAATTGGCTGGAAAATCCGGCGGTCAAGTCGGCCGCGTGCTGCAAGCGATCAGCGATGTGTCCGTATTGATGGCCGACATCGCGGCGGCCTCCAGTCAGCAAGCATCCGGTATTGCCGAAGTGGCGCAAGCGGTCACGCAAATGGATGGCATGACACAACAAAACGCGGCGTTGGTGGAGCAAGCCAGTGCGTCGGCAGAAAGTCTGCAAAATCAGGCACAGCAGTTGTTTGCACAAATTGCAGCGGTGCGTTTGGATGAGCATCTGGACTTGCCATTTAATATTGGCACCTTAGCGATAGGCAACGCTGTTGCCGCATCGGACCATCGTCCGTCGGATCGTCGCCAGCCAGCGCTGAAAAAACCAGTGCAGGCAAGCAGTCGTGCGCCGGCTGTGCTGCGCAGCAACGGGGTAAGTAACCGCAATGCGCGGCCAAAAGATGACGAGTGGTCGAGTTTTTAGCGGGAAGCCTAGCGTCAAACACGAACAAGCCCGCTGCGCGCAGCGGGCTTGCTCCTATTAAGCCAGATGCTGTTTAAAGAAGCTGATGGTACGTTGCCATGCCAGTTCGGCCGCTGCTTTGTCATAGCGCGGTGTGGTGTCGTTATGAAAACCGTGCTGGGTGTTGGGGTAGGTATAACTGACGGCGTTTTTGCCGGCGGCTTTTAATGCCTCGTCATAGGCCTTGGCGCCAGCGTTCACGCGCTCGTCATCACTGGCGTAATGAATAAGCAGTGGTGCTTGAATGGCGGCGATTTGGGCTGCTTCCGCTTGGCGTCCGTAAAACGGCACTGCGGCTTTTAAATCGGGTAATTGCGTGGCTAAAAAGTTAGCAATGCCACCGCCGTAGCAAAAACCAGTCACGCCCAAATGGCCATTGCTGTGCGGCAGCGCCTGCAAAAACTTGGCGGCGGCGATAAAATCGTGTCTCGATTTTGTTTGATCCAGTGTGCCAAACAGTTCGCGCGCTTTGTCTTCATCGCCTGGATAACCCCCCAGCGGGAACAGGGCATCAGGTGCAAAGGCGATAAAGCCTTCCAGCGCTAAACGTCGTGTTACATCTTGAATATGCGGATTTAAGCCACGGTTTTCGTGCACCACTAACACCACCGGGTATTTTTTCCCGGACGTCTGATAGCCAGCAGGGCCCACCAAATAGCCAAGGGCGGCACCGTAGCCTTGTGGTGAGTCAAACTGCTGGAAGTTGGCGGAGAGCCGAGAATCGTCGGGCGCGACTTGTTGTCCCATCGCATAGTTGGGTTGCAGCGATTGCAGGATAGCAAGTGCGGTCACTCCTGCCGTTGCGTAACGCGCCGCGCCAGTTAAAAACTCGCGCCGGCTGATATCACCATGCACATATTGGTCAAATAGTTTGAGCGTTTCTGGGGCGTAGTCGGCGGCGGTCTTGCGTGGTTCGGTCATCATGTGCTCCTGCAATGTGGGTGGCCATGCCTGTGCATGTCACCAAGGCAATCGGTCATAAGCAATAGCTGTTATAACAGCCACTGGATCACCGTGGTAGCTGATAAAGCACACTGCGATGTGAAATCCGCTCAGTGGTTAGCCCTCTGCGACTAACGAACGTTGTCGACACCGCTTGCGGTGTTGTTGGTGTTTGGTTGGAGCAAGCGAACAGAAAAATAGTGATGCTTGGAGTATGGCTGTTGGAACTTTGTTGCTAGGCGTGATGGCTTGGCGATGGGGGTACAGGGACAAAAACCATCAAGGGGCGCAAACCCCTTGATGGCTACACAGATGGCGTGCAGTGTTATCGTTGATAGATTTGGTTAAAAATGCCGGCTTCACCGAAGTGGCGTTTTTGAACGGCGTCCCAACCGCCGAAGCTTTGAATATCGACCAGTGTTAACTCTGGAAATTGCCCTTTGTGCTTGGCCGCAACGGCAGGATCACGCGGACGGAAGTAATGTTTGGCGGCAATTTCTTGGCCCTCAGGGCTATATAAATAATTTAGGTATTCTGTTGCCACGGCGGTGGTGCCTTTGGCGTCGGTGTTTTTCTTCACCACAGCCACTGGTGGTTCCGCCAACACGGAAATGCTTGGCACCACGATTTCAACTTGGTCAGCGCCCAGTTCATTGACGGCTAAAAACGCTTCATTTTCCCAACTCAATAACACATCGCCAATACCGCGTTGCACAAAGGTGGTGGTCGCGCCCCGAGCACCAGAATCGAGGACGGGCACGTTGCGGTAAAGTTTGGTGACGAACTCTTGCGCGCCGGCATCAGTCCCCGTTTTGTTTTTGGCATAAGCCCATGCAGCTAAGTAGTTCCAACGGGCACCGCCGGAGGTTTTCGGGTTTGGCGTGATCACGTCCACCCCTTCTTTTACCAGATCATCCCAGTCTTTGATTTGTTTGGGATTGCCTTTACGCACTAAAAACACGATGGTGGAACTAAATGGCGTGCTGTTATTGGGCAATAAACTTGCCCAATTTTCTGGCACACGTTTCGCTTTACGGGCAATCGGGTCGATGTCGGCAGCCAGTGCCAAAGTCACCACGTCCGCACGTAAGCCATCAATCACCGCACGAGATTGGCTGCCGGAGCCACCATGCGATTGTTCCACTTTGACATTGTCACCCGTCTTCGCTTTGTAATAAGCCGTGAACGCTTGGTTATAGTCGCGGTATAACTCACGGGTTGGGTCGTACGACACGTTTAACAAGGTGATGTCTTTGGCCTGCACGCTGCCTGCGAGCATGCAAGTTCCCAACGCGACCACTAACAGGTGTGGCAGTTTGGTCGCAAACGATAACAGTTTCATAAACGCTCCTTGGCAGCATGGATTTGATTTAGACGTCTAAACATCTTGATGAATAGATGCTAAACCAGCTTTTGATAACTGCAAAGGAACTAAATGCTAATGTTTATTCCATATAGGCATATATAACGACGTCAATGGTCTGCGGTTTACCCCTGCACCAACCCAGTGGCGCAGCTAATAAAAACGGCCTGAGCGGATCGCCCAGACCGTGTTCTGTCATGTACGGTTGCGAGGTTTAGAACTCGCTGCGAAGCCGAATACCGATGTTGCGTGGGTCACCCACCGCACAGTAAATCGCCCCTGAGTTACCCGCTTGAATGGACAAGAAGTTTAAGTACGCTTCATCAAACAAGTTGCGGGCATAAATCGACACATCGGTGCCGCCATCGGTTCTAAAGCCGAGGCGGGCGTTAACCAGGGTCGAACCTTGCACGACGGTGTATTTAGATACCGATGCGTCGGAGTTCCACTCGGAGCGGTAGCTTAGATCGGAACCGACATAGAATTCGCCTGACACGCCGCCAAGCTTGCTGGCCACACTGTATTCCGTGCCAATCGAGCCGGCTTTTTTCGAGACGCCCGGCAAATCGCGACCGGATAAGTCAAATGCAGCGGTGCTGTTGGCTAAGTTTTCCAGCGGTGGTGTACCGTTTTTAAACGACACGTACTCGCCGTCGGTCCAGGCAAAGGTTGCGTACAAGCTCCAGCTGTCGGTTAATTGCGCGCGGCTGTCTAACTCGACACCCCGCACTTGCACTTCTTCGATATTGGCTAAATAACCGCGCAAAGCACCAGGACCAGAATCCACTACGTTGGCTTGGTAATCGGTGACTTTGGTGTTGTAAAGCGCCAGGTTGGTGGTTAACCGACGGTCTAACCACTGCGATTTAAAGCCAACTTCTGTGGTGGTTGATTGCTCTGGGCGAATGGTTGCACTGACCAGCGATGGGGCGCCGCTGGCATCGGTTGGAATACCGGCGGCGTTAATACCACCGGATTTATAGCCACGCGCCAAGTTCACATACAGCAGCTGATCGTCGGTGATGCTATACGCGGCGTTTAACAAGCCGGTAGGGCTCGAGTCGCTAAAATCTGCTTGGTATTTTTGGTCACGGGCAATACCACGTTTGGCGGTGATCAGCGCCGCCGTGGTGGTGTCTAAGCCGCCGCTGGTGGTTTGAGTGAAATCACCGCTTTTGGTCTCGCGGGTATAACGCAGGCCAGCCGTTAACTTCAGCTCAGCCGTGGCTTGCCAGCCGGTTTGGGCAAACGCAGCATAGGATTTGGTATCGCCATACACATCGGTGCGTGACGTGTAGCCATCGAGCAGGTTGGCAGGCACATTGCTACCAATCAACCAGCGGGCACCATCGCTGCCCCATTGTTCGATGCCGTGGGTTTCGACATCTTGGCCAAAGGCATACAAACCAGCCACCCAATCAAACTCCGTTTGGCCGTTTGATGCCAAGCGGAATTCTTGGCTCCATTGGCTTTGTTCGGAGTTGTTGTTGGATTTCGTCCGTACTGACAACGCGGTGTAATCCCGGTCGTTTTGTGGCGTCCAGAGCCACGCGCGCGCTGCGGTGATGGATGTAAAGGTGGTCGCACCTAAATCCCAATCCAACTTGGCGCTGGCGCCTTTTAAAATTTGCCGTGCTTGCAGTGGTGAATTGACATCGACGACGCGGTCATACGGGTTTTCGCTAGCCGGTTTATAGCTAAACGCTGCTGCCAATGCTGGAAATTGCTTATCGGCCGAGCGCTGCGTGGCGCCGTACCGCACAAACACTTGCGTGTTGGCGTTTGGGTCTTGGTAGGCGTAATCGGCAGCGACGTTTAACGTCACATCGTCATTGATGTTAAACAACAGTTGGCCACGGACTGCTTGGCTGCTGGTTTCGTTTTGTTTGGCGTGTGTCGTGATGTTGTACACAGTGCCGTCGCGGTGGGTGCTAGCGGCGGCGAAACGGCCGGCCACTTTGTCGTCAATTAATGCGCCACCTGCGGCGACTTTGCCTTGGACAAACCCATCTTGGCCAAGCGATACATCCACATACCCTTCTGGTGTGAAGGTCGGTGCAACAGTTGTTAAGTTGATAGCGCCAGCCGTGGTGTTTTTACCAAACAAGGTGCCTTGCGGGCCGCGCAGTACTTCAACACGTTGGACATCTAACAAGTCGACCACGGCTGAGCCTGGGCGAGCGTAATACACGTCATCTAAATAAAAACCGACACCCGATTCCAAGCCATCGTTGGTTAAGCCAATCACGCTACCCAAGCCGCGAATGGTGACTGCCGTGTTGCGTGGGTTGGAGGTGACCAGCTGAATACTTGGCTGCAAACGTGTTAATTGCTCTGTGCTATAGGTCCCTGTTTTGTTTAAGTCTTCAGAGGTTAATACCGAAATGGCAATTGGCACATCTTGCACATTTTCTTCGCGTTTGCGAGCGGTGACCGTGATGGTTTCTACGCCTTTGTGGTCGTCGGCAGCCAGAGCCGCATTTTCATCGGCGACCGCACCGTAGACCGCTTGGGTGCTACCCAATAAGGCAATACCGATAGCGACAGCCACTGGGCTTAATGCACGAAAGCGACGCGTTGGCAGCGTCAATGATTTACTTTTATGACCGTAATAAGGGGTCGATTGCACTGACATAATAAACTCCGTTAAGTGATTGAGTCGTTTGGTGATCACTTCCGGTGGTCCGGTCAGCGCAAAGGTGTTGAATTCATTTGGACGTCTAAACATCCTTGAGATCGATGGTAGGGCAAAGTTTCATAACTAAAAAGTAATAAAAAAGAATTTTGTATTTATTTTTGGAATATAAGGGCACGCCCATCGTTTGCAGTGCGAATGCGCCCACAGCTGGACATGGCTTAGCCTGATGCAGTAGGCGGGGCGGGGAACAGCAAGCAAAAAAAGCCCGATGCAGAACATCGGGCCGTCAATCCAACGAATTAAGTCAACAGGACGAGGAATGCGTCTGATGGTTCATCCTGAACCGACGACTTGCAGCATCCAAGCACATCTACAACACCACAACCGCCGAGGAGGGCTGGCAGCTGTTGAGTGCATCCTAATAAGATCAAAAAGAAATTACAACACATCGAATTATAACTAAAGTGAATATAATATATGTATCAACTTTGGGTACATGGCAACATCAGCGAGACGTATCTGTTTGAATTATTAATTCCATTAATGAATAACTTTAAATTTATTTATTATTTATGGTTATTAAGGAAAGCTGTTTAAATGGTGTTTTCAGCAGATCAGCCATTTTATGCCGGTGGTCACCTGGCGAGGTAACGAGCACAAGTCATGAGTCAAAACCCAAACGATCAACAATTGCTGCAAAGCTTGCAGAAAAATCTGGAATTATTGGTTGGCCATATCGAGTTCGGCCGTGTTGAACTGTTATTTCACCAAGGCAAATTGGTGCAGGTGGAAAAAACCGAAAAACTGCGTGTAGAGCCAACTCGTTGAGTCACGTTCAACGCAGATGATGTCGATGCAGTGCATTGCAGATTTGGCTTGGCGTTGCTGCATCGACAACGCCTGCGATCGTCCGCTGTTTATCCGTCGTTCACTGCTAAGGCGCCATTTTAAGGACGATCACGCCACCGATAATCAGCATGACGCCGATATATCGTGCCAAGGACGTGGCATCGCCATAAAACCACGCGCCGACCAAAAAGGTACCGGCAGCACCGATACCGGTCCACACCGCGTACGCCGTACCCATTGGGATGTCACGCTGGGCGAGCCACAATAAAAAACCGCTGCAGGCCATAAAACCAACAGCCAGTAAAATACCAAGCCAGCGCGTTTGTTCTTGCTGCGCCATTTTTAGGCCTACCGGCCAACCGATCTCAAACAAACCAGCAGCAATTAAATACAACCAACTCATGCAGTAGCTCCGTGTTCAACCCGCGTTGATCAAAGGGGCGCCGTGGACGCGCAGTCCCCAGCGCAGACGTAGATCAGTCGGCGTACTACAGCACGAATGGCGCCACTATGCTTTGCACTGGCGGTAGATGGGCACAAGGTTGCGGTCAATGGGCTTTGCAGCGCTTAGGTTCTGAAGGAATACGTGCCTTGTGCGCTATTGTTGGAGGGGATAATGCCGTCAGCAGCGGGGGGCTTAAGGGGTTGGAGCCAATAAGGAATCAACCTGTTGGTTTGCCTGCTGGCGTTGCTGTGGCGATAAGCGCTCAGCTAAGGTCCGGGCGTGTTGTTGCGCTTGCGCCCACATCAATTGGTGGTCAGTCTCCAGCGTTTGCGGCACCGGGTACTTGCGTTGCATTGCCAGATACCAAGCCAAGGCGGTGACCGGGTCGCGCGCAAAAAAATCGTCCTGCTGATAGGCATGACCTAAATGCAAAAACGCTTCTGCAGCGCCTTGCTGAGCGGCGGCTTGCCATAAGCGAATAGCGCGTGTTTTGTCTTGTTTCAGGCCTTTGCCATAAAAATACAAAAAGCCAAGTGTGCTTTGCGCTTTGGCACGAAGCTCAGCCGCTGATTCTAGCGGCAAATCCAACACCTCTTGCCAGTGCGCGGCCGCTAAAGCAAACCGCTGATGTCGATATGCCTTAGTTCCTAGATAAAACTGACAATCGGCACTGGTATACAAGCCGTGATCAGCTCCGAGTGGACATAGCTCGACCTGCGAGGTCTTCGCGGTCTCTGAGGATAAAGCATAGGCCGGTGCGCCGATGCAGAAACACAGGGCTATCAGCAGGGGGCGACACGACCCGACGCAGGTTATGCTGAACATGCTTGGCAGCAACTCGTTGAGCTTGCAGTTATTGCTTCACCGGCAACCCTGCCTCGGCCCAGGCTTGAAAGCCGCCGCTGATGGACCACACTTGTGCAAAGCCCATCTCTTGCAGTGCTTTGGCGGCTAACACCGAGCGGGCGCCCGAGCGGCACAACAGATAAATTGGCGATGCATTTAAGGCCTCAAGCGCGGCGACTGGATCGGTCAGGCCAGCGACCTGTGGATGCAGATGAATTTTCATTTCTAACACGCCGCGCGGAAAATTCACAAACCGGTCGATATGCCCTGCTGCAAATTCATCCGGTTCACGCACATCAATCAACACGGCGTGTGGGTTGGCGAGAACGGGCTCTAATTGTTGCACTGTGATTTCTTGCACGCTGGCTCTGGCAGCTTGCACCAATTGTTGTGATGTTTTCATGAGCTTCTCTGTCGTAGGTTCAGCATCGATAGCGATGCAAGGTCTGAATCATGGATGGTGGCAAACTGTAAGCGAGTTTAAACCGTACAACAAGCCAAGCTTGTGTCCGCCGATACGTGCTCGTTGCTGGTGGTGATTCATGGGCAAAGCCGCTTCGCGTTTCAATCCAACGGCTGGATTAATGCACAAAACCATAGACGAGCCGCCTTAGCTATCAGGGTGTTGACCGCTTGATTTGCAGCCGAGCCTTGCAAATCAAGGCTCGGATCCCTATATAACCAGCAAGTTTTAGCGGTTGAATGTCAGTCGACAGCTGACAGTTTATCAGTTTATTTCGAATTTCTACCTGTTGATTTTCAGGTAAAATCTGAGTTAGTTGCCGTAGGAGGTACTATGAAACGTGTAATGTTATTTATTTTGACGAACCTAGCTGTGATGCTGGTGCTTAGTATCGTCGCCAGCATTTTGTTTAAAGTCTTTGGAATCGATAACCGTAGTATGGGCGGCTTGCTGATATTCGCGGCGATCTTTGGTTTTGGCGGCTCGTTCATTTCATTGTTGATGTCGAAATGGATGGCGAAAAAATCCACCGGTGCCGTGGTGATTGAACAGCCACGCAATGCAACGGAGTCATGGTTAGTCGAAACGGTGCGTCGCCAAGCTAAGCAAGCAGGCATCGGTATGCCGGAAGTGGCGATTTACGACTCGCCTGAAATGAACGCCTTTGCTACAGGTGCCAACCGTAACGAAGCCTTGGTTGCTGTGTCTACCGGTTTGCTGCAGCAAATGTCGCGTGAAGAAGTCGAAGCAGTGCTAGCGCACGAAGTGTCGCACGTCGCGAACGGCGACATGATCACACTGACCTTGATCCAAGGCGTGGTGAACACTTTCGTGATCTTCTTAGCACGGGTGATTGGCGGTTTTATCGACTCATTCCTTCGTGGTAACAGTGATGAAGAAGAATCACAAGGCCCAGGTTTTGCGTACTTTATCATCGTGTTTGTTTTGGAAATGTTGTTCGGTATTCTGGCGAGCATTATCGTCGCTTGGTTCTCGCGTCAACGCGAATTCCGTGCTGACGCCGGTGCTGCGAAACTGGTTGGTTCAAGTGCCATGGTCAGTGCGCTGGAGCGTCTGCGTATGAACCACGAAAGCCAACTGCAAGGCTCGATGATGGCGTTTGGTATTGCCAGCAAGCCATCGATGTCTGAGCTGTTTATGAGCCACCCACCCTTAGAGAAACGGATCGCTGCCCTGCAAGGTGGTATGTAACACCGGGTTCCCAACCAGATCCGCATTCCTCGAAAGAGCCAGTCACTGACTGGCTCTTTTTTTATGCGACCTTTGCTGGCCCCTAGCTATCACTGGGAAATGACAGCGTGGACAGAGGATTTACCTATGAACATGCCATAGCGGTCAACATAGCAAATTTTAGCTTGGTGATTGTCAGACGCAGCGATGGTTTAAAGCATGGTTTAGAGTTGGCAAGGTCAGCCAATGGGCTGCAATACCGCGTTGTCAGCTGAGACATAATTCGGTGAGGTCGTCACTATGAGATGGCCATAAAGCGTGTGGGAATTCAAAATAAACTTATCTTAAAAAACAGTAGCTTGTCGCATTTATTATTGATTTTGGGTACTGGTTTTTCTTATCTTGCAGTGGACTAAAAAAAATGGTTTTTACCATTTTTCAATGTGCTTTGTGTCCCTTCAAAAAGGAGCCTCGACATGCGTGTACCACCTAGCAACTAACCCACTTCGCACCACGTTTTAATTCAAATAGCTCATTGGCGACACTGCAGTGCCAGGCATTCGTTCGCACTTTTTTTGAGGTTCTTATGACGACGTATCGATACAGTTTAGAGGGCAGCACACCTCTGCATAAAACCGATTTGTTCCGCTTATTCAATAACTACCGTGTGTACAAATACATCATTGAGCTGTTGGTCGACCTCGGTATCACCGATCTCAACAGTTACAAAATTCTTGAACCGGGTTGCGGTGATGGCAATAAACTCAGATTTTTTACTGAACTTCGTGCCTTACCAGAAAATTGTTATGGCTTAGAAATTAGTGATACCTCTATTGAACTGTGTAAAAAGCTTTCTCCTGCAGCGATGAATTTCGTGCAAGGTTCAGCGTTGGACATGCCTTTTGAACAGGATTTTTTTGACATTATTTTATGCTCGGGTTTGTTTGGCTGTTTCAACAATGAGCAGGACATCCGAAAAATATCGTCTGAATTAAATAGAGTGCTCAAGCGAAGTGGCATTTTGTTTGTGCTTGATCTCAATGAGAATTTCAATGACATCTACAGTTCAAACCCTTATGTCATGGAAAAGGGGTTTAACACCTTTGATTCCACCGCAGGCGAATTAGAGTCGCTGCTTCAGGAATTCACAGTGATTAGTATTATTCCTGCATTTGCCTGTGAGAATTACGGTCGATTTGATAGAACTCCAGCACAAGTTACTGATTTACCGAGAATAGATGCCGCAATCGACAATGGTGATCGCAAATGTGGTTATACCCTTTGGACCTTTTTTAAAAAACTTGAATAGCCAGTTGGCAGTCCATCACCCAACTAAAAATCGCCGGCTGCTATCAATTAATTGGGTGTGGTTCGTATTGAAAATCTGTACGACCTCATGGTTCGGTGCAGACATGGGCGGCGCTGAGTGGATTGAGGTAAAGCCGTAGTATCGGGAGACAAATTTAAGCACTAGAACCACTGACAAGTGGTCGCCAATAAATAAAAACGGCAGGTGAACCCTGCCGTTTGTCTTTCTTACGTGTGTTTAGCTGCGCGGTTGCTAGGCGGCGCGGTTGGTGCGCGCTTCGCTGGGTGGGCGCTAAGCTGGGTAATGTTCGTTGGGTGAGTGAACATCACTCCGCTAACATCACCCAGCGAACGTCACTCAACTCGGGCGTTAGCAAAGCACCCAGCGAGCACGTTGTGACGGCTTACTTTTTCAAATCAAAGCGGTCGTTGTTCATCACCTGCACCCACGCGGCGATAAAGTCGCGGACGAATTTTTCGCGGCCATCGTGCTGGGCGTACACTTCGGCGATGGCGCGCAGCTGCGAGTTGGCGCCAAACACTAAGTCGACGCGGCTGGCGGTCCATTTCAGTGCGCCGCTGCTGCGATCGCGGCCTTCAAAGGTTTCGCCATTGTGGCTGGTCCACTGGGTATTGATGTCCAGCACTTCGACAAAAAAGTCGTTACTCAGTACGCCCGGCGTTTTGGTAAATACACCGTGTTGGCTGTGGCCGTAATTGGCGTTTAACACCCGCAGGCCGCCGACCAGCACCGTCATTTGCGGCGCGCTTAACCCCAACAGCTGCGCTTTATCCAGCAACAACTCTTCAGCCGGCACCGTAAATTTGCTGCGCAGATAGTTTCTAAAGCCATCGGCTTGCGGCTTTAGTACCTCAAACGACGCGGCGTCGGTTTGCGCGGCACTAGCGTCGGTGCGACCGGCGGCAAAAGGCACTGTGGCATCGACACCGGCGGCTTTGGCGGCTTGTTCAACGGCGGCACTGCCGGCTAACACGATTAAATCGGCCAAGGAAATTTTCGCAGCGCCTTGGTTATTAAAGTGCTGCTGAATGTGTTCAAGCACAGCAAGCACTTTGCTTAGTTCTGCCGGGTGGTTGACGTCCCAGCTGTTTTGCGGTGCCAGACGAATGCGCGCACCATTGGCACCGCCGCGTTTGTCCGAACCACGGAAGGTCGAGGCAGACGCCCACGCCGTGTAAATCAGCTGGTGGCTTGCAAGGCCACTTTGCAGAATTTGCGCTTTTAACTGTGCCAATTGCGCTTCGGTTGGCAGTGGTTCTGTCAGTGCAGGCACTGGATCTTGCCAAATCAGCTGTTCAGCCGGTACGTCTTTGCCTAAATAGCGCGCTTTCGGGCCCATATCGCGATGGGTTAATTTAAACCAAGCGCGGGCAAAAGCATCGGCGAATTCGGCTGGGTTGGCGGCAAAGCGCTCGGCGATGGCGCGATAGGCCGGGTCAAATTTCAGCGCCAAGTCGGCGGTTGACATCATCAGGCCCACTTTTTTGCTGGCATCTTCGGCGTCCGGCGCCATGTGCTCGGCTTTGATACCAACGGCGCGCCATTGCTGGGCGCCGGCTGGGCTGTGATGCAATTCCCAATCATAGCCAAACAACACTTCGAAGTAGCCGTTGTCCCATTGGATCGGGTTGGCGGTCCAAGCTCCTTCCAAACCCGAGGTGATGGTGTCGCTGCCTTTGCCGCTTTTGTATGAACTTAACCAGCCCAACCCCATAGCTTCCATCGGTGCCGCTTCGGGCTCTGGCCCAACGTGCTTGGCGTCGCCTGCGCCGTGCGCTTTACCAAAGGTGTGGCCACCGGCGATCAGCGCCACGGTTTCAACGTCGTCCATCGCCATACGGGCGAAGGTGTCGCGGATATCGCGTGCCGAAGCGATAGGATCAGGCTTGCCGTCTGGGCCTTCAGGGTTGACGTAAATCAGCCCCATTTGCACGGCGGCTAATGGGTTTTCTAGGTCGCGATCACCGCTGTAACGCTGGTTGCCCAGCCAGGTTTTTTCGCCGCCCCAGTAGATGTCTTCTTCTGGTTGGTAAATGTCTTCGCGGCCACCAGCAAAACCGAAGGTTTTAAAGCCCATCGATTCGAGTGCCACGTTGCCGGCCAAAATCATCAAGTCGGCCCACGACAAGCTGTTGCCGTATTTTTGTTTGATGGGCCACAGCAGCCGGCGCGCTTTGTCCAAGTTGCCGTTATCTGGCCAGCTGTTCAGTGGTGCAAACCGTTGATTGCCCGTGCCAGCGCCGCCACGGCCATCGCCAGTACGATAAGTGCCTGCGCTATGCCATGCCATCCGAATAAACAGCGGCCCGTAATGGCCATAATCCGCCGGCCACCAGTCTTGCGAGTCGGTCATCAGCGCCGTTAAGTCGGCTTTGACGGCGTCTAAATCCAGCGCTTGGAAAGCCGCCGCGTAGTCAAACGCCTCGCCCAGCGGGTTGGATTTCGGGGCGTGCTGGTGCAGGATGTTTAAATTCAGTTGGTTAGGCCACCAGTCATGATTGGCCGTGGCTTGAGTGCCTTGTGACGTGCGAGAACCGTGGTGAAACGGGCATTGTTTGATATCGCTCATAAAGTGCTCCTTGGCGTTAAAGTCATCAGGGCGGCGCCAGCGCGTTGTTGCCGAGTTGGCAACAAGCACGCTGCCAAAGCAGTCTAGTTCACTGGCGCAACCCCGCCTGCGGCGTGCGACCTGCAGGGTTATTTGTACGTTTAATGCCAAGGTGTTTTTTGGCATCACGTGGGGACAGGAGTAAAGGTACGGGGTTGGGGTGATTTGTTCTAACGATTAATATGGGTTGGGGTGATTTGAAAAAGTGATTGAGTTTCGCCTGAGTGGCGCTGGGCTTTGATTCGCACGCTGGAGTTGTGATTTTGTTTTTAAGTGATTTTCGCCTTCGCGGCGAGTTCGTTTGTCTGCGACAAGCGCCTGCTCGCACGCTGGGCTTGTGTTTAATAAATCGTTCGCTTTGGCGGCGGGCTTTTGTATAAAACGAATTTCGCCTGCGCGGCGAGCGTGCATGCTGCCGCAGGCGTAACTTTCTTTTGCTTCGCCAAAAGAAAGTCACCAAAGAAAAGGCGACCCCGGGATCGCTCGAAAGCCCTGCCGAAATTCAAGCGGCCAAGGCAACGGCGTAACTCGCGTGCCGCTAGCG
>JACCDZ010963182.1_pt1 | contig 30050 bp, 24 predicted proteins | sample 7449551 | NCBI WGS metagenome assembly JACCDZ01 (sample SAMN15323452, study PRJNA562643) | freshwater metagenome | isolation source: river surface water | place: USA:Blue River Watershed | collected 2017-08-18 | reverse complement strand
ATATAATCTAGGCTTATTACTTGTTATTTTTAAAGGAAAAAGAGTTTATGGCAACGCTACAGAACATCATTGATCAAGCCTGGGAAGACCGTGCAAGCCTATCACCTTCAGCAGCCCCAAAAGAGGTTCGCGAGGCAGTGGCTACCGTATTAGCTGGCTTGAATGACGGGTCTATTCGCGTTGCTGAGCGTCAATCTGTGGGTAAATGGAATGTGAATCAATGGGTTAAAAAGGCCGTTTTGATCTCTTTCCGCTTGGAAGACAACCAGGTAATGTCAGCCAATGGCACCAATGGTTTCCCACAGTTTTACGACAAAGTTCCGACCAAATTCGCTAATTACACGGCTGAAGACTTTGCCAAAGGCGGTTTCCGCGTAGTTCCACCGGCAACAGCTCGTCGCGGTTCATTTATTGGCAAAAATGTGGTTTTAATGCCCTCATACGTCAATATCGGCGCTTATGTGGATGAAGGTTCGATGGTTGATACCTGGGCAACTGTTGGTTCATGTGCCCAAATTGGTAAGAATGTTCACCTTTCAGGTGGAGTTGGTATCGGCGGGGTTCTAGAGCCTGTTCAGGCTGGTCCAGTGATCATTGAAGATAACTGCTTCATCGGCGCGCGCTCTGAAGTGGTTGAAGGTGTTGTGATTGAAGAAAACGCTGTTTTATCAATGGGCGTTTACATCGGTCAAAGCACCAAGATTTATGACCGTGAAACTGGTGAAGTTCACTATGGTCGTGTACCAGCTGGCTCAGTGGTTGTTCCTGGCTCATTGCCATCAGCATGCGGTAAATACAGCCTCTATGCAGCCATTATCGTTAAAAAGGTAGATGCTCAAACCAGAGCTAAAACAGCCATTAACGATCTATTAAGAGACTAAGCTAACTCATTAAAGATTATCTGTGACTACAAACTCAACCTTAAACCTGACAGAACAACTGATTTCTCAGAATTCAGTAACGCCTGCCGACGGTGGCTGCCAAGACCTCATAGCTGATCGACTCAAAGCCATCGGTTTTGAATGCGAAACCATGATGAGTGGCCCGGATCACTTCCGAGTCACCAATTTATGGGCCGTTAAAAGAGGTAGTCTAGGCAAATCAGGTTCTTTGTTGAGTTTTGCTGGTCATACCGATGTGGTACCAACAGGCCCACTCGATAAATGGTCTTCAAATCCATTTCAACCGACACAGCAAGATGGCTTTTTATATGGCCGTGGTGCCGCGGATATGAAGACTTCATTGGCTGCTTTTGTCGTGGCCACTGAAGAGTTTGTGGCACAGCATCCTGATCACAAAGGTTCTATTGCCTTTTTATTGACCAGTGATGAAGAAGGCCCAGCACATGATGGCACCGTGATTGTGTGTAATGAATTAAAGAAACGTGGTGAACGTTTAGATTACTGCGTTGTTGGTGAGCCAACCTCAGTTGATCAATTAGGAGACACGATCAAGAATGGTCGTCGCGGTTCTTTGTCTGGCAAGTTAAAAGTGATCGGTGTTCAAGGTCATATTGCTTACCCTCATTTAGCTAAAAATCCGATCCACCTCATGGCCCCTGCTCTTGCTGAACTTGCTGAAGTTAGTTGGGATCAAGGCAATGCTCATTTTCAACCGACTGCATGGCAGGTGTCTAACATCCATTCAGGCACAGGTGCAACCAATGTGATTCCTGGTGAAGTCGTGATTGATTTCAATTTCCGTTTCTCAACTGAAAATACAGCTGACAAACTAAAAGAGAAAATTGAAGCGATCCTGAAGAAACATCAACTGAACTTCACGATTGAATGGAATCTCAGTGGCGAACCATTTTTGACGCAACCAGGTAACTTATCCGAAGCCATGCAAGCGTCGATCAAAGCAGAAACAAATGTGACTGCAGAGCTTTCGACAACTGGCGGCACCAGTGATGCTCGCTTTATTGCAAAGATCTGTCCTCAAGTGGTTGAATTTGGTCCGCGCAATGCCACCATTCATCAAATCAACGAACGTGTTGAGCTTGCTGATATCGAGCCACTTAAAAATATTTACAAAGGTGTTTTAGAAAAGTTAATTGCTTAAGCTTTAACTTATTCAACACATTCATGAATACTGATTTAACTCTAGAAGTTTGTTGGCAAGACCTGACCGAGAAATTAGATCTCGCTGGATTGAGTTATGGCCATGGCGCCATTGATGCGCAAAGCGAAGCTCTTTGGATCATTGCAACAGCATTAGGGTTCCCTCCTGAAGACGCTGCAGAAGCTCTAGATACACCAATCACTCCTGAATTGCTCACCCAAATAAATGCTTGGGTTCTTGAGCGCATCACCAGCCGCAAACCTTTGGCCTACATCTTAGGTGAAGCTTGGTTGATGGGCATTCCATTTTACTGTGATGAGCGTAGCATCGTTCCGCGCTCATTCATCGCAGAGTTAATTGTCGATGGCCATTTAGAGCCTTGGTTACCTCCGAACGCCAAAGTCTTAGACTTATGCACTGGCAATGGCTCATTGGCGATCTTGATGGCTCTATCTTGCCCAGATGTTGAAGTGTCAGGATCAGATATCAGCATGCAAGCCTTGTCATTGGCAGCTAAGAATATTGATCGCCATAACCTCAGTCAACAAATTGAGATTCACCAAGGTGATTTATTTGAATCATTGCCTTCACCCAATGAAGAAAATTTATTTGATTTGATCATTTGCAACCCACCGTATGTGAATGCAACATCGATGGCCAATCTTCCACCTGAATATCACGCTGAACCAGAAATATCTTTGGCTGGTGGAGTTGATGGGATGGACATCATTCGAAAAATCATTGCGCACGCTAAAGAATATTTAAAGCCTGATGGCGCTTTGGTGATTGAGATTGGTAATGAAGCTAAAAACTTCTCGGATGCATTTCCTGAGATACCAGTCACATGGCTAGATGTTTCTGCGGGTGATGATCAGGTCTTACTGATTCAAGCAGAAGATCTTTAATCTAAAAAACTATAGATTCGTCACTCTAGATTTCTGGCCGCTTGAATGGCCTGATCAATTCGATCAACAGCAAAAATAGTTAAACCAGGAATGTTTGTTTTAGGGGCATTGGCCTTAGGAACTATGGCCTGCTTAAAGCCTAACTTGGCAGCTTCTTTCAGGCGCTCCTGACCTCTTGGGCATGGTCTGATTTCTCCAGCTAAACCAACCTCACCAAAGACAATTAAATTCTTTGGCAATGCTTTATTTTTCATGGATGACTGAATCGCCAATAAAACTGCCAAATCAGCTGCTGGCTCGGTGATTTTTACACCACCTACAGCATTCAAGAAGACATCTTGATCAAAACAAGCAATGCCTGCATGACGATGAAGTACAGCTAAAAGCATGGCCAAACGATGTTGCTCTAAACCCAAAGCCAATCTGCGTGGATTGGGCACATGGGCTGCATCCACCAATGCTTGAATCTCAACCAACAATGGTCGACTGCCCTCTTGCGTTACCAACACACAAGAGCCAGGAACGATTTGATCGTGCTGCGACAAGAATAAAGCTGATGGATTTGCCACACCTTTAAGACCTTTATCGGTCATAGCAAAAACACCTAATTCATTGACAGCACCAAAACGATTTTTAAAGGCTCGAACTAATCTAAATGATGAGTGCGTATCGCCCTCAAAATACAAAACTGTGTCAACGATGTGCTCTAAGACTCTAGGGCCTGCCAAATTACCTTCTTTGGTGACATGGCCCACCATGATCATGCAAACACCTGTTGTTTTGGCCAAGCGCGTCAGCTGGGCTGCGCATTCTTTCACCTGAGCCACTGAACCAGGAGCCGAACTCAAAGCTTCTGAATAAACGGTTTGTATCGAATCAACGACGACCACAGTAGGTCTGGCTGATTCAATGGTCGCCAATAATTTTTCTAGCTGGATTTCTGCCAAAACTTCTAAATCAGGAGCCTGTATTCCTAAGCGCTTTGCTCTTAAAGCAATTTGCGCGCCGGACTCTTCGCCGCTGATGTAAAGAACAGAATCACCTCTAGCACTCATTGCTGCGAGCGCCTGCAAAAGCAAAGTGGATTTACCAATACCTGGATCACCGCCAATCAATGCAACTCCACCGGTAACCAAGCCTCCACCCAATACCCGATCAAATTCATCAACACCCGTGCTGATACGAGGTAAATCTTCAGCTTCTATGACGGATAGTTTTTGTTTGGGAGCAGCTTTAGCCAAGCTTTGAAAGCGATTTGTTGAGGGCTTGTCTTCCACGGTTTCTTCCATGGAATTCCATGCCTCGCAGTTGGGACACTGCCCCTGCCACTTGGCTGATAGACCTCCACAAGCCTGGCAAACATAAACAGATTTAATTTTTGCCATTAGAGCGGATTGGCCTTTTTGTTTTCTTGAGCACGCTTTTCTGAATCGGCACGTTTTTTCACAAGATCTTCTTCACGTTTGGTTTGATCCAATTGTTTTTGCTCATAATCTTTGACGTTATCAGCGCGTTGCTTTGCCTTGGCAGGATCGTTGCGATCCTTGACCCTTTGCTCGTCTTGCTCATCTTTGATAATAGATTTGAGAACACGTTCTCTTTCACGCATTGGAATCTCTTGAGCACGAATTTCTTTAATTTCTTGACGATGTTCTAAACGAGCTTTTTCAAGACAGCGGGTCGTGAAAAATTTGTCGTAACAATCATGCTGTTTTTTCTCTAGGCGGTATTTAGCCCAATCTTTTTGAAGATTGAGATTACTTTGACTCTTTTCGATTTCCGCAAGCTCAACAAGCTCTGCTGGACCAGCAAAAGATGTCACTGTCAAAAATGACAATGAGGTGAAAAAGACGCCAAGTGAAATTCTGTAATAGCTCATAAGCCTAAGGATAAAGCCATTAGCGTTTTATACCTAAAAAACTTAAATTTCTATCTTGGCACCAAGCTCCACCACCCTATTGGTTGGGATTTGGAAGAAGTCTGAAGGTTTTGCGGCATTTTGGAACATCCAAGCAAACAACCTTTGACGCCACAAAGCCATTCCTGGCAACTTTGAAGAAACAACCGTATCGCGAGCCAAGAAGAAGGATGTTTCCATCAAATCAAACTTCAGTTGATATTGAGCCTCAATCAGCGCCAATACTTTGTTGATATCTGGTGTTTCTTTAAAACCGTGCACTGAGCGAACCAAATAAACTTGACCACCCATGTCCTTGAGTGTTAAACGCTCTTCATCATTCACATAGGGTACATCCCAGATACTTAACTTCAAGAAGAAAACGCGCTCATGCAAGACACGATTGTGTTTGAGGTTATGCAACATCGCCACAGGAACATAATCGATGTGCGCAGTTAAAAAGATTCCGGTGCCTTCAACTCGATGAGGCGGATGAGCCAATAGTCCAGCGACGAATGGTTCTAATGGAATAGATTCATTAACAATACGATCGCGCAGTAATTTTCTACCCTTATACCAAGTCATGAGACAAGTGAAGCAAATCACACCAATCAACAATGGGTACCAGCCGCCATCTTTTAGCTTGATCAAGTTAGCAGTCCAGAATGTCAAATCAATCACCAAGAAAGCTGCGATCAAACAAGCAATCACGATAGGATTAAGGTGCCACTCACGACGCATCACAATCGCCAAAAGAATGGTGGTGATCAACATGGTGGTGGTGACTGATATGCCGTAAGCCGCTGCCAAATTACCTGATTCTCTAAACTCAATCACAGTGAATAGCACCATGATCAATAGTGACCAGTTCACCACTGGAATGTAAATCTGACCTCTCTCGTTATCAGAGGTATGACGAATACCCATGCGAGGCAAGAACCCTAAAAGAATGGCTTGGTTTGCCAATGAGAATGCCCCTGAGATAACAGCCTGGGATGCAATCACAGTGGCCGCTGTTGCTAAGGCAACCATTGGCCACAGGGCCCACTCAGGAACCATCAAGTAAAAAGGATTTTTAATGGCTTCAGGATTAGATAAGAGCAAAGCGCCCTGACCAAAATAATTCATCAACAAACTTGGCAAGACTAAAAATAACCAGGCGTATCGAATCGGACGACGACCGAAATGACCCATATCAAGATAAAGAGCCTCTACACCAGTAACCACCAAAACCACTGAACCCATGACGATGAAAGCCATCAAGGTATGTTCGCCAATAAAGCTGATGGCATACATTGGGTTAATGGCATTGAAGATTTCAGGCGCTTTGATAACGTTATAAAGACCCAAGGCTGCCAGTGAAATGAACCATGCAATCGTGATAGGACCAAACAGCTTACCAACAGCGGCCGTGCCATATTTTTGAATCACGAACAATGCAAACAAAATGGTCACAGTGATTGGAATCACAAAACGCTTCATTTCTGGTGTGGCAATTTCTAAACCTTCCACCGCTGATAAAACAGAGATGGCTGGTGTGATGACAGATTCACCATAGAGCATGCAAGCCCCGAACATGCCTAACATCATCACTGTTAAATAAGATTTACTACCTGACTGAAGTGATCGAAGTGCCAATGCCATCAAAGACAAGACACCACCCTCACCTTTATTGTCTGCCCTCATCACAAAGTGAACATATTTGAAGGTCACCACCAACAAGATTGCCCAGAACATCATTGAAATGATGCCAAATACAGCCATTTGACTGAATGGGATGCCATGACTTGGGCTGAATGATTCCTTCAGCGCATACAAAGGGCTTGTGCCAATGTCACCAAAAACAACGCCAATAGCTGCAATAGCCAAAGCTGCAGTACTGCCTTTGTGGTGGCCATCCTGGCCATGAAGCTCAATTGGCTTCAGTAAAGACGATTGTGAATTTTCCGGATTACTGATGGACACCAGTCACTCCCTGATAAATGATGTTTTTATTATATGCCGACCATATTGCGACGCAACATTAATTAAGCCCAAACTATGACTTATCCAGCCAATGGCAAATTCCAAGCGCATTGAGCTCTAAATCAATCTTAAGAAATTCCGTTATTTCTGCCGCAGAAAGATTGCAACTCATTGTTTTTAAATGATTTGTATGAATCTGAGCCATTCCATCCTTCAGCATTGCGTGACGATTGGCATCATCTTTTAATTGTTTCGCTAAAACAACAATTTCATCCAATTGTTCTAAAAAAAGGCCTTTTAAGCGCTCAACACCATTGATTCGGCTGAAATGAGTCGGAAATAGACAATCAGGCTTTAGAGCTGAAATGCGCAAAACTGAGTCCTTCAGAGCCTCAGGATCAAACTGAATTGGGGTTGTAGTCGGCATGATGAAGGCGCCATCAGCAGTATCAAACTCTCGGTATGAAAGACCAAACGTGTCGCCGGTGAAAACACCCCGACTAACAGGATCCCAAATAGCGATATGGTGCTTGGCATGACCAGGCGTATCTAAACAATGGAGTGTTCTACTGCCTAAATGGATTTGATGACCCTCACCAACCTCTAGAACTCTGGCAGCATCGACTGGTAATAATTGGCCATATGACTGCTCTACGATCTCTTCTCCATAAACACCCACAGCCCCTGCTCGAAGAGCACTCGGGTCAATCATGTGTCTAGCACCGCGAGGGTGGACAAGTAACTGCGCTTGATCACAAACTCTCATCATTTCACCGGCACCACCAGCATGATCCAAATGGACATGAGTCAAAACAATGTATTTGACCTGCTGAGTATTTAAGCCAAGCTCATCGAGGCTCTTTAAAAATCTGGGAATGGAGTAATTGGTACCAACGTCGATGAAAGCAACTTCATCACCATCAACCACCATATAACTGGCATCAAACTGCTCTCTTACAAATCCAGTGTCAACACAGTAAATGCCAGGGGCGACTAATTGGGCATAAGTCAGATGTTTTTGCATGTGCGGATTTTCACATAACAAATATGAGAAATAAGCTACTTAGTCTAATTTTTTCTTTAAAAGACATGGGATTACTGGATAGAAAGCCAGGTTCTCCTTGCTATTTAGGGTTTAACCTGATATAGTTTCATTCTTCAGACGCGGGGTGGAGCAGTCTGGCAGCTCGTCGGGCTCATAACCCGAAGGTCATAGGTTCAAATCCTATCCCCGCAACCAAATTTATAAAGCCCTTCATTTACATGAGGGGCTTTTTTATTAGCTCAATATATTTGGCATACTTAGACTTTCCAATAAAACTGATTGATTCCATGAAAAAACTATTAGCCGCCATTCTCCTGACTGCATCAACCCTTAGCATTGCAGGTCCTAAAGTTGAATTCAAAACAACCATGGGTGACTTCGTTGTTGAACTCAATCCTGAAAAAGCACCAAAGACGGTTGAGAATTTTTTAGGCTATGTGAACAGTGGTTTTTATAACGGTACGATTTTTCATCGCGTGATCAACAACTTCATGGTTCAAGGCGGTGGCTTTACACCAGATATGCAACAGAAACCTACGAAAGCCCCAATTCAGCTTGAGTCTAATAATGGTTTGAACAATGTAGTTTATTCAATCGCGATGGCAAGAACCAATGTTCCCGATTCTGCGACCGCACAGTTTTTTGTGAACGTGGTGAACAATAAGAACTTGGATTTCCCGCGTCCAGATGGTCATGGTTATGCCGTGTTTGGCATGGTGATCAAAGGTACAGAAACAATCGATAAGATTAAAGCCGTGAGCACAATAAGTAAGCGCCCTTTTGCCGATGTACCAAGCACAACCATTGTGATCAATAGCGCCAAAGTTATAGGTAATTAATTAATGGCTGACTTTGAGCATCTCTCTTGCACCATCTTGCTCGATGATGCTCAAAGCTCAAGTAATAATCCAAGTAGCAGGCTGTATCAGTCACCTTTAAAAGCAATACAGGCGACCAATCCTGGCAATCTTGATGCAGCACTCGCAGAGATTGAACAAGCAATTCATGATCAGCACCATGTCGTCACTTGTTTCAGCTATGAGCTTGGCGAACATCTTTTAGGCTTAACGCCAAAAATATCTAAAACACCTTGGGTGCAAGCTTGGGTTTTTGAAGATGTTCAAAAGCTCAGCAAAGAGGAAGTGAATCAATGGATCAAAGCTCAAAATAATCAAGCAGTCAATGCGCCAGTGATTCAGAGTGTCACGACCAGCATCACTCAACAACAATTTGAAGAAGATATTTCTAAGATTCAGGAATGGATCAAGGCTGGCGATACATACCAAGTCAATCACACCTATCGAATCAATGGCCAATTGAATGGCTCACCGCTTAAAGCCTACGAGATACTCAGACAAAAACAACCAGGTCCTTACGGTGCCTATATAGATCATCCAAATGGCTGGGTCTTGTCTTGCTCGCCCGAATGGTTTTTACAGAAATCAAATAACGCCTTGATGACCAAGCCTATGAAAGGCACGGCAAAGGTTGGCGAGAGCAGTTCTGAAGAGCTTCATGATGATGCTAAAAATCGTGCTGAGAATGTCATGATTGTTGATTTACTCCGCAACGATTTAAGCAAAATATCCATACCAGGCTCCGTCAAGGTACCAAATTTATTTGAAGTTCAACAACATGGTGATGTTTTACAAATGACATCAACCATCAGCTCAAAATCTAAAGAAAATTTAAGACTCAAAGAATTACTTCAGGCTATTTTTCCTTGTGGCTCTGTCACAGGAGCCCCCAAGAAGAGAACCATGGAGTTGATTCAATCTCTAGAGTCAGAACCAAGGAATCTTTACTGTGGCGCTATTGCCTGGTTTGATCCAAGCTCAGAAGCTGGACTTGGTGATCTTGGGATGAGTGTTGTTATCAGAACCTTGGAGCTTACAAAAGATCAAAGTTTTCAAATGGGTGTGGGCGGTGGCATCACCATTGATTCTGAAAGCGCGGATGAATGGCATGAGTGCCAAACCAAAGCTGGATTTTTATACGCCTTACAAGATCAGTCTGAACCCATTGGATTATTCGAAACAATTCGCATAGAACAAGGACAAGCCTGTCACATAGACATGCACCTTGAGCGAATCTCCAAATCTGCTATCGAATTAAAAATTAAATTTGATTCAAATAAAGCAATTTTTTTGATAGAAGAGACTTGTTCACAGCTTGATGCTAATTTAATACACAGACTTCGCCTAGATTTGTCAGTAGAGGGACTACTCAGCGTCAAAACAGCTGTGATTCAGAATCTTGAACCAGGTCCTGTCCTTTGGGCCAGCGATCTTTTGGCAGCCGATACAACTATGTCTTCCACTGATCAATTGTTGGGCCACAAAGTGACACGCCGCAAACTATATGACCAAGCGTGGTTAGCGGCAGAAAAACTGGGTGCCTTCGATGCTTTGTTTATCAATGAACAAGGATTTGTGACTGAAGGTGGCAGATCAAATGTCTTTATTAAAAAAGATGGTCAATGGCTAACCCCACCACTTGTATCAGGATGTTTACCAGGTGTGATGAGATCAATCGTTTTGAAAGATTCAAAATATCAAGCAATTGAACAAAACATTACACGCTCGGATATCTTGAATGCCCAAGAAGTGATTTTCACCAATGCCTTGCGTGGCATCGTGAAAACCAGAAATTAAACGATAATGATGCAATGAAATTTTGCCCAAAATGCGGTTCAACCGTGACCTTAAAAACACCCCTCTACGATACGCGGGAGAGGCATGTTTGCTCAGGCTGCGAAACCATTCATTATGAAAACCCACGCAACGTGGTGGGCACCATTCCAGTTTGGCAAGATAAAGTCCTTTTGTGTAAAAGAGCCATACAGCCAAGGCTTGGCTACTGGACCTTACCCGCAGGCTTTTTAGAAGTCGGAGAAAGCACTGAGGATGGCGCTAAGCGAGAAACGCTTGAAGAGGCAGGCGCCACTGTTGAGATCGGTCCTTTGTTTTCTTTGTTGAATGTCACTCACGTGGAACAAGTTCATTTGTTCTATTTGGCAAAACTCATTGAGCCTAAATATCAAGCTGGAGTTGAAAGTTTAGAAGTCGAATTGTTTGCCGAAAAAGATATTCCATGGGATGACTTGGCATTTCCAACTGTTCGAAAAACTCTTGAATGGTATTTTCAGGATAAAAACTCTGGTCGCCTTAATGAGGCAGATAAGATTTCGACTCATCTGGATGATGTTGGCTACGATGAACGCATTGATCGGAAACATTGATCAACATGGGTCTGTCCTGGCTCCAACCAAATGATCCATTTCCATCACCTTGGAGTGATGCGGACCCTGATCCGGAAGTTCCTGGTTTATTAGCCATCAGTGAAGAGATCAGTGCAGAGCAATTACTGCGCGCCTATCAACAAGGAATCTTCCCTTGGTACTCAGATGGGCAACCCATTTTGTGGTGGTCGCCAAATCCAAGAATGGTCCTTAAACCGAAAAACTTCAAAATCAGCAAGAACTTCAAAAAAGAAATTAAAAATGTCTTGATGGATCAGGATTGGCAAGTAAAGGTCGATGATGATTTTCATGCGACCATTCTGTCCTGTGCAACACAGTCTAGGTCAGGTCAAGATGGCACATGGATCACACACGCCATCATGCATGCCTACGGTCAATTACATGAGCAAGGCCACGCTCACAGCATTGAAGTTTTCCATCAAGGTCAACGGGTTGGCGGTTTGTATTGCGTTAATTTAGGTCAAATGGTTTTTGGTGAATCCATGTTTTCTCAAAAAACAGGTGCATCGAAGATTGCACTGGCTAGTCTGTGTGCATGGGCGCTTGCCCAAGACATCGAGATGATTGACTGCCAGCAAGAAACAGCACATTTGAGTTCATTGGGTGGATATCCGATTCCACGTACAGAATTTTTAAACCATGTGCACGAGAAAACTACTGCAATTAATCCCATTTGGAGTTTTAATAAGAGTGTTTTGCAACATTGGCTAAGCCAACCGGCATGAGTAAATTAAAAGAACTCCCCTTCACCACCCTTCAGTTCTACGCAACTGCTCCCTATGAGTGCAGTTACTTAGCGCATCATCAAGCTCGTTCTCAAGTAGCAACGCCTACTCATTTGATCCATGCTGATGTTTATGGTGAATTAGTCGCGAGTGGTTTTCGTCGCAGCGGTTTATACACTTATCGACCTTACTGTGATGGCTGTAAAGCATGCATCGCTTGCCGCGTTGATGTTGAACGCTTCAAACCCAAGCGATATCAACAACGAGCATTTAAAAAACATCAGAATCTTGAAGTAAAAATTGGTCATTTGGAATTTTTCCAAGAACACTACGACCTCTACATGTCCTACCAACATGATCGCCATCTTCATGGCGGCATGGATGCCGATGATCAAGATCAATACAAACAGTTTTTACTGCAAAGTAAAGTGAACAGTCGAATGATTGAGTTCAGGGATGGCCCTGATGGTGAAGAACCAGGTAAGTTAAGAATTGTGAGCATCATTGATGTGGTTCAAAGTGGCTTATCTTCCGTGTACACCTTCTTTGATACCAGTAATGAAAGTGCCAGTTATGGAACTTTCACGATCATGTGGCAAATAGAACAAACCAAAAAACTGCAGTTACCCTACTTGTACTTGGGCTACTACATCAAAGAAAGCCCTAAAATGTCATACAAAGCACAGTTTGAACCATTAGAAATATTGGTCAACGATGTGTGGCAACGCAATTAATTACCTAAAGATCCAACACTGATGAATCTCTACCCTCTCGTCAAGCCTTGTTTATTTGCAATGGACCCTGAACGTGCGCATAACTTGACTTTGAACACCCTCGATAAAGTACACGCACTTGGCTTGGGCTTTTTGTCACAAGAAAAAATTGCTCGCGATGAACGAACTTTTTGCGGCTTAAAAATACCCAACCCCGTCGGCCTTGCTGCAGGATTGGATAAAGACGGTAAACACATTGATGCTTTGGCAGATTTAGGTTTTGGTTTTCTTGAAATTGGCACAGTGACTCCTAAAGCACAGACTGGCAATCCCTTGCCAAGAATGTTTCGCCTCCCAGAAGTATCTGGCTTGATTAACCGCATGGGTTTTAACAATGATGGCGTAGACGCTTGTGTGGCACGCGTGAGGAAATCTGGTTTTTGGCAAAGTGGCGGAATATTGGGCTTAAACATTGGTAAAAATGCTACAACTCCGATCGAATCAGCTGTTGATGACTATCTCATTTGTATGAGAAAGGTGTACGACATTGCCTCCTACATCACAGTCAATATTTCATCACCAAACACAAAAAATTTAAGACAGTTGCAAGGTGCTGATGAATTAAGTTCATTGTTAAGCGCGATTGCCGAAGAAAAAAAGGTGCTGAGCGATATGCACAAGAAAGAAGTGCCGCTCTTCCTAAAAATTGCTCCTGATTTAGATTTGGATCAGATTCAGACCATTGCAGAATTGCTGATCAAAAATAAAATTGATGCCGTTATTGCTACGAACACCACCATTGCCCGTGACTCAGTGGCGCACTTACCCTTTGGTAATGAAGCAGGTGGTCTTTCCGGGGCACCAGTCAAACGTTCGTCAGATCATGTGATCCAAGAGTTACACCGCACCCTTCAGGGCCAACTACCCATTATTGGCGTCGGCGGAATCATGTCTGGCCAAGACGCCAAAGACAAGATCAATGCAGGCGCCAGCCTGGTCCAACTCTATAGTGGCTTGATTTATAAAGGCCCTAGGCTGGTTTCTGACTGTGCAAAGGCTTTAAAAGGCGGGTTTTAAGCTTCTCTTTTCATAATGTGCAATTTGGCACATTTAGGGCTAAAATGGCGGCATGACAAGCAGAACAGCTATCCAGGTTTTGGACCGCATGATGAGTCTTCTGGATGCCCTCGCAGATAGTGACGAAGCCCAGAGTCTTAAAAGACTGTCTGAGCTAACTGATTTGCATCCTTCTACTGCTCACCGAATTTTGAATGACATGGTTGCCTGCCGACTAGTTGAGCGTGCAGACAGCGGCACCTATCGCTTAGGTTTAAAACTTCTTGAGTTAGGTAATTTGGTGAAGGCTCGACTATCTGTCAGGGACGCTGCTCAATTACCAATGAGAGCCTTGCATAAGCTCACAGGTCAAACAGTTAACCTGTCTGTTCGACAAGGTGATGAAATTGTTTACATCGATCGTGCCTATAGTGAGAGATCAGGCATGCAAGTGGTTCGAGCCATCGGCGGCAGAGCTCCACTTCATTTAACTTCAGTCGGTAAACTGTTTTTGGCTGATGATGATTCTGTGAAGTTGAAAAATTATGTGAGTAAAACAGGCTTAAATGGCCATACTCAAAATAGCATCAACGATTTGACACAGTTAGAAAAAGAATTGGATTTAGTGAAAAGTGTCGGGCATGCCCGAGACGATGAAGAACTAGAGTTGGGCGTTAGCTGTATGGCCGCAGCCATTTTAGATGACACTGGCAAACTGGTGGCTGGACTATCCTTATCTGCACCGACAGAACGCATGCAAGATGAATGGCTTAAATCACTCAAAGATACAGCCATGCAGATCTCAAAAAGCTTGGGCTACAAACCAAGCATTAAGTCTTCTTAAGTTACTCTTCTAAATTAAAGCTGCTTAAAGTTTTCTGATTGATTCAGGGTTTGGGTTGGCTTCCAACCATTCTCTAACGCGCACAGCATCGGCAAAACGAGATTGCGTGCCAACAGAATCTAAAAATACCATCACTACATCACGGCCCACAACTTTGGCTTGCATCACCAAACAACGGCCCGCTGCAGAGATGTAGCCAGTCTTCTGTAAACCAATGTCCATATCGCTGGCTCTGACCAAACGATTGGTATTAACAAACTTTTGTTCACGCTTACCGATCATGATGCTGTAATCAGGTCTGGTTGAGAACTCTCTAATTACTTTGTGTTGATAAGCCGCCTCAACCAAACGTGTCAGATCCTCTGGACTTGAGACATTATCACTGGATAAGCCTGTTGGGTCTGCAAATTTAGATTGACTCATTCCGAGTAACTTTGCCTTGGCATTCATCGCATCAACGAAGGCTGGTATGCCGCCTGGAAAATTTCTGCCCAAGGCCTGTGATGCTCGATTCTCAGAGGACATCAAAGACAAAAGCATGGCTTGCTCGCGTGACATTTTAGCTCCCTGGGTTACTCGAGAGCGAGTGCGACCAGGATAAGCATTCACATCTGATTGCTCAATCACGATTGTTTCATCTAAAGGCAGTTGAGCTTCAAGCACAACCAAGGATGTCATTAATTTGGTAATGGATGCAATTGGCAATGCTGCATGAGCATTTTTCTCAAACAATACTTCATGTGTTTGGCGATCAACGATCAATGCCACGCTCGATTTTAAATTGAGGTCATCCTGATTTCCACGCAAACCCATGGCAGCAGCAAATGATGGTCGCTTTTCATCAGGAGCTTTTGCAGACTTAGCTCGAGTGGTAGATGTTCTAACTTGTTTTTGCTTCTTAGGGGCTACTTTTTTCTTATCCGCCTGCTGGGTTGTTTGTTTATTGCTTGTGCTTTGAGCAAAAGACACTTGTGCTCCAAGCAACAAAGAACTGCTCAACAATCCAACCATCAATTTACGCAACAAATTACTTCTAAATATCATCAGTCTCTTCTAAGCTATTTAATTAGTTAGTTTTAGTGAATAAATGACATGATAAGGTATTACTTGCCTGATGAGGCTTTATTGACCATTAAAACCGCCCCCATGGTCAGAGCTATCCCAAGGCCAATTGTCCATGTGATTGGCTCATTGAATAAGAACCATGCCATCAATGCTGTGGTGGGAGGGGTCAAATACATCAAACTGGTGACTTTGGTCGCTGCTCCATGTCGAATCATCACAAATAACAGAGAACTGGCGCCAATAGACAAAGCCAATATGGACCACAACAATGAAAATATCAATTCTGGAACCCAAGCAATTTCTCTGGTTTCGAACATCATCATGAGTGGCACACAAACAATGGCTGAAGCAGCAAATTGAATCACTGAGCCAGTACGCAAATCAAACTGTGGGCAATACCTTTTTTGATAAAGGGTTCCTGCAGTGATGGATAACAATGCAATGATGATGAAGATAAAGCTCAGATCACTAAAGCCAATCATGACAATCTTGGCCCATACAACCAATCCTACCCCTATCAGACCAATCAACAATCCAAGCCACTGAACAGGTCGCACCCTTTCAGCCACCCAAGACGCTAACAAAGCAGTCAAAATTGGTTGGAGACCCACAATCAGAGCTGTTAGTCCTGCCGACATCCCTTCACGAACGGCGGCCCATACACCACCTAAGTAGCCAGCCTGAAGGAGTACTCCAGCAATTGCAATATGAATGATTTGTGACTGTTTTGGCCAGGGAGCCTTCCACAACAGAACGATTGGAATCATGCAAAGCAGCACGCCTAAAAAGCGCATGCTCAAAAATGTCATTGGCTCAGCATGTGGCATGCCATAACGAGCGATGATGAAACCTGTGCTCCAAATGATCACAAAAATTGGCGCAATCCATGGCGTTAAAAATCGAATCCATGAATTACTCATTTATTTTTTGGCCTTTAATTGTTTAAATAGTTGAAGAGCCAATTGTACGGTTTGAGCATGTACTTCAACCGTTGTCTCAATATTGATGCCATACCCACCTGCCATTGCAATCGCAATTGGTATGTCATGAGTTTTAGCAAAGTCCAAAACCATTTGATCTCTTAGACACAGACCTTGAAGACTTAACTTCAAACGCCCCAAACGATCTCCTTCGTGTGGATCTGCGCCTGCCAAGTAAATCAACATATCAGGCTTGAATTCAGACTCCATCTGATTCAGGGCATGGGTCAGATGGAGTAAATATTCATCATCGGAACATCCGTCAGTGAGACCCACGTCCAGATGACTCGACTCTTTTCTGAAGGGGAAATTCTTCTCCCCATGAAGAGATAATGTGTAACAACTAGGGTCTTTCCCCAAAATAGCTGCTGTGCCATTGCCTTGATGAACATCGAGATCAATGATGGCGACATTCATTTTTTTTAAGCTTTGAAGATATTTTGAAGCGACCGCAGCATCATTGAAGACACAAAAGCCACTGCCCTTGTCAAAATATGCGTGATGCGTGCCACCAGCAAGATTGACTGAAACCCCATCCTTGATAGCGCTCATACATGCCTGAATGGTGGCTCCTGCAGATCTTTTGGATCTTTCAACCATGGGTTCACTCCATGGAAAGCCGATTTCTCGGATTTCAGCTGGGCTTAATTGACCCTGAATGACGCGGTCTACATAGCTTTGCTCATGAACTCTGAGTAAATCTTCATAACTGGCAGCCTCTGGCTCTTTAAGCTCTAAACCATCGAATAACGCAACCTGATCCCTCAATAAGCGGTACTTTTGCATCGGGAAACGGTGTCCAGCTGGGAGTGGAAGGACAAAATGGTCGGTATAAAAGGCTTTCACCCCCTGATTTTGCCTTTTTTTCACAATGTGGGCTTGACTTAAGGTATTTAAGACATATACTTCAATTTGTGCAGTGCAACATTTATTGTTCACCCTTTAAATTACTTGGAGAAATCATGACATTAACCCCAGAACAAATCGCAGCAGCAAATAAAGCTAACTTGGAAACATTGTTGAATTTAACGAACAAAGCCTTTGAAGGCGTTGAGAAATTAGTTGAATTGAACATGGCAGTAGCAAAGACTGCAATGACAGAAAACGTACAAAATGCAAAGCAAGCCCTTTCAGTGCGTGATGCACAGCAATTAATGGCTATGCAAGCTGGTATGGTTCAGCCTTTAGCAGAAAAGATCATGTCTTACAGCCGTCATCTTTACAACATTGCTAACGAAACTCAAACAACTTTCACATCTGTAGCTGAGTCTCAGTTGAAGAAAAGCACTGGCAACGTGAACGGTATGGTTGAAGAGCTTTCAAAGAATGCACCGGCTGGTTCAGAAGCAACGATCCAGGCTATCAAACAAGCCATGGCAGCAGCAAATAATGCCTATGAAACAACTCAAAAATCTATCAAGCAAGCGGTAGATTTGGCACAGAACAACTTCAATGCTGCAGCTAATACAGCTGTTAAAGCTGCTCGCGGCAAGAAGTAAGCAACATGCAAGCCATATGAATCATCATAGTGGCATGTAAAGAATTGAAGTAGTAACAGTTGTCTCCTCGGTACCCAGTTAGATCTAATCTACAAGTACCTTTTAACCCCCGCCTCGCGCGGGGGTTTTTTTATGTCTAGTTAATATGCGCCAAATAACTTAGCGCTTATGTCTAACTATTTTTTCTTGATAGGCGGCAAATCTGTACATGTGCCATGAGCCACTTCGGCCGCCATACCAACAGATTCACCAAGTGTTGGATGTGGATGGATTGTTTTACCGATATCAACAGCATCCGCACCCATTTCGATGGCCAAACATACTTCACCAATCAAATCACCAGCATGGGTACCAACAATGCCGCCACCAATGATGCGATGAGTTTCTTTATCAAATAACAACTTTGTAAAACCTTCATCTCGACCATTGGCAATCGCTCTACCACTGGCTGCCCATGGGAATAAACCTTTTTCATAAGCAATGCCTTGAGCTTTACATTGCTCTTCCGTGAGTCCAGCCCATGCTACCTCTGGGTCTGTGTAAGCCACAGATGGAATTTGCTTGGCATCAAAGAAAGCCTTGTGCCCTGCTGCAACTTCTGCCGCGACGTGTGCTTCATGAACAGCTTTGTGAGCCAACATCGGCTGACCAACCAAATCACCGATGGCAAAAATATGATCAACGTTCGTGCGCAATTGTTTATCAACAGGAATGAAGCCACGCTCATCAACCGCCACGCCAGCTTTATCGGCATCTAACTTCTTACCATTTGGCGTGCGACCAACTGCAACCAAAACAAGGTCATACACCTGAGGCGTTGATGGAGCCTTTTCACCTTCGAAGGTCACATGGATACCATCTGGTTTTGCTTCAGCTTTACTGGCGCGCGTCTTCAACATGATGTTGTCAAAACGTGGGGCGTTAACTTTCTCCCATACCTTTTCCAAATCACGATCAGCACCAGCCATCAAACCATCCAACATTTCAGCAATGTCAATTTTGCTACCCAAAGTACTGTAGACAGTCGCCATCTCTAAGCCGATGATGCCGCCACCAATCACCAACATTCTCTTTGGCACTTTCTCAAGCTTTAATGCACCAGTGCTATCAACAATTCTTGGATCCTTTGGCAAGAAAGGCAACATCACAGCCTGGCTTCCAGCAGCAATGATGGCTTTTTGGAAACGAATCACTTCCTTTTTACCATTGGTTTTCTTAGAGTCACCTTCAGTCACTTCTACTTCAACGTGATAAGCATCTAAGAATCGACCAATACCACGCACTGTTTTAACTTTACGAGCTTTGGCCATGCCGGCAAGACCGCCCGTTAACTTACCAATCACGGTTTCTTTATGAGCACGCAACTTATCGATTTCAATCTTTGGATCACCGTATGAAATACCATGCGCTGCCATGGCTTTAACTTCATCCATGATGGCAGCTGTGTGCAACAAAGCTTTTGATGGAATACAACCAACGTTCAAACAAACACCACCCAGGGTTGCATAACGTTCAACGATGATGGTATTCATGCCTAAGTCAGCACTTCTGAATGCTGCACTGTAACCACCAGGGCCAGCACCTAAAACAAGCATGTCACATTCGTGATCAACTTTTCCAGCGTAAGAACCTGCTGCAGGAACATTCAATCGAGGCGCTTCTACTTTAGGTGCAGATTCTTTCGCTGCTGATGGTGCGGGTGCCGCTTTAGGAGCATCAGTTGCTACATCAAGAGTAGCAATCACCATGCCTTGATTGATTTTTTCACCAACCTTCACACTGATAGCAACAATTTTGCCTGCTTGCTCACTCGGCACTTCCATGGTCGCCTTGTCAGACTCCAACACCAATAGCGCTTGTTCTTTTTCAACTTGATCACCTGGTTTGACCAAAACTTCAATCACAGGCACATCATGAAAATCGCCAATATCAGGAACTTTGATTTCTATTGTAGGCATATCAATTTTCCTTAAAGAACAACACGACGGAAATCAGCTAATAACTCAGCCAAATAAACGTTGAATCTTGTCGCTAAGGCACCATCAATCACGCGATGATCTGCTGTGAGTGACAATGGGCAAATTAATTTTGGTACAAACTGTTTACCATCCCAAACAGGCTTCATGCTGGCTTTGTTAACACCCAAAATGGCAACTTCTGGAGCATTGATGATTGGTGCAAAGTAAGTGCCCCCAATACCGCCCAAAGAAGAGATCGTGAATGAAGCACCTTGCATTTGATCAGGCTTTAATTTGCCTTCACGCGCAAGCTTGGCCAGTTCTCCAGTTTCTTTTGCTATTTCAAAAATACCTTTTTTATCAGCATTCTTCACAACCGGTACAACCAAACCGTTTGGTGTATCTGCGGCAAAGGCAATGTGGAAGTATTTCTTCATCACCAAGTTATCGCCATCCAATGAACTGTTAAATTCTGGATATTTCTTCAAAGCATTAACAGCAGCTTTAATCAAGAAGGCCAACATGGTGACTTTGATACCTTGCTTTTCATTGTCTTTATTTGTCATCACACGGAATGCTTCTAAGTCTGTAATGTCAGCATCTTCGTGATAAGTCACTGCTGGAATCATGACCCAGTTGCGCGACAGATTGGCAGCAGATAATTTCTGAATACGTGACAGCGGCTTGGTTTCTGTTTCACCAAACTTGCTGAAATCAATCTTTGGCCATGGCAATAAATTCAAGCCACCAGATGCTGCTAGTGGAGCACCGGCTGGAGATGCCGCTTGTCCAGTCATGATGTTTTTCACATAGGCCTGAACGTCTTCTTGAGAAATTCTGCCTTTTGCTGAAGTACCAATCACCTTGGTTACGTCAACGCCAAGTTCTCTGGCGTATTTACGAACAGATGGACTTGCATGACTAATTGCACCGGTTGTTGGAACAGATTCTGTACGAGGTGCTGATGCTTGAGGTGCACTCTTAGCCTGTGCTGGAGCACTTACTTGAGAAGCTGCTGCAGGAGCAGCACTTGGAGCATTAGTTGGTGCTACAGCTGGTGAAGAACCTGCTGATGAAGATTCCAAAATCACCACCAAATCACCTTCAGAGATACTGTCGCCAACTTTTACTTTCACTTCCTTCACCACACCAGCGTGTGAAGAAGGCACATCCATGGTAGCTTTATCTGATTCCAAAGTCACCAAAGATTGTTCTTTTTCTACAACGTCACCAGGCTTCACATGAACTTCAATCACGGGCACGCCTTTGTAATCACCGATATCAGGAACGTTGACGTTCACCAAACCACCAGAAGCTGGAGCGGCAGCAGGTACTGCTGCTTTTTGTGGAGAAGCTGCTGGGGCAACCTGAGTTGATGCAGAAGCTGATTCTTCTAGAAGAATCACCACATGACCTTCAGAAATACTTTCGCCTACTTTTACTTTCACTTCTTTCACCACACCAGCATGTGACGAAGGAACATCCATGGTAGCTTTATCTGATTCTAGAGTCACCAAAGATTGCTCTTTTTCAACGACATCACCAGGCTTTACATGGACCTCGATCACTGGAACGCCGTCATAATCTCCAATATCAGGAACTTTGATTTCTATCACTTGGCTCATCTTAGTTTCCTCACACAGTCATTGGATTTGGTTTTTTAGGATCAAGACCGTACTTCTTGATGGCTTCTGCGACTTTCTTGTGATCAATTTGACCCTCATCAGCCAAAGTCTTGAGAGCTGCAACTGTGACCCAACGACGATCAACTTCAAAGAAGTGACGAAGCTTCTCACGCGTATCAGAGCGACCATAACCATCTGTACCCAATACGGTGTATCTCTTGCCGATATTCTGAATAGCTGGTCTGATTTGTTCTGGGAACAAACGCACATAGTCCGTAGCAACGATCACTGGGCCTGTGGTGTCTTTCAACATTTTTTCAACATGAGAAAGAACCGGCTTATCAGTTGGGTTCAACATGTTTAGACGTGAGATGGCATTCCAATCACGGCCTAACTCAGTGAAGCTTGGGCATCCCCAAATATCAGAAGCAACACCCCAATCATCACGCAACATGTTGGCAGCTTCAATCACTTCACGGAAGATCGTGCCACTACCTAATAACTGAACCTTTAGCTTGGCTTTTGCATCACCAACACTGGTCAAGCGGTACATGCCCTTCAAGATGTCATTCTCAGCACCCTTAGGCATTGCTGGGTGAGCATAGTTTTCATTCATCAAGGTGATGTAGTAATAAACAGCGTCTTGATTGGTCATCATGCGACGCATACCGTCATGAATGATGACTGCTAATTCAAAAGCAAAGGTTGGGTCATAGCTGATGCAGTTTGGAATTGCGCCACTCCACAAATGACTGTGGCCATCTTCGTGCTGCAAACCTTCACCGTTCAATGTAGTTCTACCAGCGGTACCGCCTAACAAGAAACCACGACTGCGCATATCTCCAGCAGCCCAAGCCAAGTCACCGATACGCTGGAAACCAAACATTGAATAGAAAATATAGAACGGCAACATTGGTACGCCGTGTGTTGAGTAGGATGTGGCCGCAGCGATCCAGTCACACATCGCACCAGCTTCATTGATACCCTCTTGCAAAATTTGACCGTGCTTGTCCTCTTTGTAGAACATCAACTGATCATGGTCTTGCGGTGTGTAAAGCTGACCCAATTGATTCCAAATACCTAACTGGCGGAACATACCTTCCATACCAAAAGTTCTAGATTCATCAGGAACAATTGGCACCACACGCTTACCAATGGTCTTGTCTTTCACAACCATGTTCAACATACGTACAAAAGCCATCGTTGTTGAAATCTCACGACCTTCAACAGTTGCCTCAAGCAATGGAGCGAATACTTCAAGCTTTGGAACTTCCAAGCTTTCAGCTTTGGTTCTGCGCTGTGGCAAATAACCACCTAACTCCATGCGACGCTCGCGCATGTAATTCAATTCAGGGCTGCCTTCTTCAAATTTGACTAAAGGCAACTCTTCCAACTTGTCATCAGGCACTGGAATCTTGAATTGATCTCTAAATGCCTTGATGTCTTCGATATTCATTTTCTTGGCTTGGTGAGCAATGTTCATGCCCTGACCTGAGCCACCCATGCCGTAACCTTTGATGGTCTTGGCCAAAATAACAGTGGGTTGATTCTTATGATTCGCTGCTGCGTGGAAAGCTGCATAGACTTTATGTGGGTCATGACCACCACGATTCAGATTCCAAACATCTTCATCGCTCCAGTCAGCAACCAAAGCTTCCAATTCAGGTGTATTGAAAACAATCTTTCTAACGTAGGCACCACTCTTGGCTTTCATGGTCTGGTACTCACCGTCCACGATCTCGCCAAGACGCTTCATCAAAATACCCTTTTTATCTCGGGCAAATAAAGCATCCCAATGAGTACCCCAGATGAGTTTGATCACATTCCAACCAGCACCCCTGAATTCAGACTCAAGTTCTTGAATGATTTTTCCGTTGCCGCGAACTGGGCCATCTAAACGCTGCAAATTACAGTTGATGACAAAACAAAGATTGTCTAAGTTTTCTCTGCCAGCCATACCAATGGCACCAAGTGACTCAGGCTCATCTGTTTCACCATCACCCAAGAAGGCCCAAACTTTTCTTCCCTCGGTTTGCGCCATGCCACGATCTTGCAAGTACTTCATAAAGCGGGCTTGGTAAATAGCCATGATCGGGCCTAAGCCCATCGATACTGTAGGGAACTGCCAAAAATCTGGCATCAACCAAGGATGTGGATAGCTTGAGATACCTTTGCCATCAACTTCTTGACGGAAATTATTTAAATTCTCTTCTGTTAAACGACCCAGCATATAAGCTCGGGCATAAACACCCGTTGCAACGTGACCTTGGACGAATACCAAATCACCGCCATGCTTATCAGAAGGTGCGTGCCAGAAATGGTTAAAACCGACGTCGTACAAAGTGGCCGCTGATTGAAACGATGAAATATGTCCGCCAACGTTGGTGTCTTTGTTGGCCTTTAAAACCATCGCCATGGCATTCCAACGAGTATAAGAACGAATCTTGTGCTCGATCTCTTGATCACCAGGAAGCTTGGCTTGCTGCTCTACCGGAATCGTATTGATATAAGGAGTTTCGGCGTGGAATGGCTGAACCACACCACTCACACGTGCATGAGAAATCTGCTCATCAATTAAGAATGCAGCGCGATCAACACCCTCTTGTTGGATAACGCCATTTAACGCATCAATCCATTCTTTGGTTTCGATCGGATCGATATCCTGAGAGCCATTAGCCCCATTTTGTTGTTGTGGTAGATCAGCCATGCATGTCTCCTCTTTACTTCACTCTGATAATAGGGCTAAGCCCTTTTTGTCTTGTTCAAATTCTAAAAACGCCGGGTTAGCTGAGCAAGTAATATTTCATATAACGAAGTTATTTATCACTATATGGAATTATGTTGCGTGGCAATATGGTGCAAAAAGAGAAAAAATTAAAGGCTTTGGTATCGACAGGAATTACACTCTAAGATTGCATGGTTTTCCCTAAGTAAATAAGTATTCAATTGAAAAACGTAATCAACCAATATCTCGGCCAAACCATTAAGAAGTTCAAAACGAAAGCCCTGAAACAAAGAGCCAGGTCTTATGCATTCTTATACATACCGGTATTGGCCATAGTGCTATTCACATGCGCAATGGGATTGATACTATGGACTTTGAATTACCAGGATAAAAACCAGCAGCAATACACGCTCTATCGTGAAAGTGCCTTTGCCAAGCAAAGGATCTTATTGAGATTTGCCGCTAATGAAGATGCGATCCTGGAATTGAGCCGCGAGATCAGTAACTCAGCTAACCAGGCTCAATACCCATCATCTTTTTTAAGACTATCAACCAAGCTCATTCAAGACAGCCCAGAAATTTTGCAATTACGCTGGTTAGATAGTAGACAAAATCGCATCGCTACTCTGCCTAATAACCCAAGTTATTCGAAGTGGTCAGAAAGAACCTCGATTAAATCTGTGCTCGATACAGAATTAAATGCCATTTTTTCCGAGGCGGCAGAGTCTAATAAAGCCACTTACGGAAGAATGCTGGGCTTCCACCCAGCCGAAAATGAAACTTCCAATACGGACAGGCAATATGTTTTTTGGCATGTAACCCCCATTATTCAGAATGGCGCAGTGACTGGTGGTATTGCCACTCTTTACTCAGGAAAGAGAATACTGCAGCACATGGTGCCAAGTGAACTAAATGGATTGTATCGATTTGCATTATTAGATAGCTCAGGTAGAGAGTTGGTGAGCTCGAATCCAAAGCGAACTAGCTCAAGATCTTTAGAGCACAGTGTGACTTTGGATAAAACGCCAATCCCATTAACCTTACACGTCAGCACATACCCGCCACCAACCAACCTAACATATCGAACATTGCTTTGGCTGGTGATTGGCTTGAGTGGTTTTGTTTTATGGAGCCTGTGGTCTGTTTGGAAGCAAACGTCTCAACGTTATGCAATCCAAAAAGATCTGCAAACTGAAACTAACTTCAGGCGTGCCATGGAAGAATCCATCACAATTGGCATGAGAGCTCACGACATGCAAGGAAAGATCACTTATGTGAATCCAGCCTTTTGCGAAATGACCGGCTGGACAAGACATGAGCTCATTGGTATGTCACCACCATTTCCATACTGGTCTTCTGAGTTAGTTCCTGATCTGACACAAAAGATGGCTGTTGCTTTAAAAGGCAACTCTCCCAAAGCGGGCTTTGAGGCAGTTTTGCAGAAAAAAAATGGCGTCAAAATCAATTCCAGAACATTTGTTTCTCCCTTAATTGATGAAAAAGGTGAGCAATCTGGTTGGATCAGTTCAATTGTTGATATATCTGAGCCTATTAAAGCTCGTCAAGAATTAGCATTGGCTCAAGAACGCTTCACCACAGTATTGGAAAGTCTTGATGCTGCCGTATCAGTTATTTCACTGCAAAGTGGGCAACTCCTTTTTGCCAATAAGTATTACCGAGAGACTTTTGGCAATACTACAAAAGCTCACCTTGATTTAGCGGGAAATGAAATCAACCCGGAAGACATGGGAGCATTGGACATTGACAGCGTAGATGGCTTTGCTGGACTTCCAGCGTCCGCCTTAACACCAACTCAGTCCGATTTCAGAGAAATTCAAATCAATCAAACCAAACTTTGGTATGAAGTCAGGCGCAGGTATATTTCTTGGGTAGATGGTCACTTGGCTCAACTGATCATCGCAACAGACATTACTGCCAGAAAAAAAGCCGAAGATCAAACCAGAGAACAAGAAGAGAAGCTTCAATTTTCAAGTCGCTTAACGACTATGGGTGAAATGGCGTCTTCCTTGGCCCATGAATTAAATCAACCCCTTGCTGCAATTTCAAACTATTGCACTGGCATAGCGAATCGATTGAAATCTTCAGAAAATATCGATATCGAAAAAGATATTTTGCCTGCCATTGAAAAAGCAACTAATCAAGCTCACCGCGCTGGCACAATCATTCAACGCATCAGAGGCTTTGTGAAAAGAAGTCAACCGCAAAGCGTACTGGTCAATGTGGCCACAATCATTGAGGACTCAGTTGGGTTGGCTGAAATTGAAGCTCAACGGTATGGCGTTCAAATTAGCATCTCTTTTGCAGATAATTTGCCTAAAGTCTTTTTAGATCCAATTTTGATTCAACAGGTTTTAGTTAACCTATTAAAAAATGCGATTGATGCCATTAAAAATATCACCATCAAAGTGAACTCTTCAAAGTTAATCAAGCTAGGAGTTGATATTGATAACTCTGTTTCACCAGCAATGCTTCGGATTCGCGTCATGGATCAGGGCCCAGGAATTCCTGAAGATGCCTTAGAAAGATTATATGAACCCTTCTTTAGCACCAAACATGATGGCATGGGGATGGGTTTGAATATCTGCCGCTCCATCATTGAGTCTCATCATGGACGCCTATGGGCAGAAAACAATGCCTCACAAAAAGATCAACCTGGCCCGGGCTGCACCTTTACAATACTACTTCCCTTGGATAAATAAGCATATGAATAACAAAACTGAAATTGTTTATGTCGTTGATGACGACGAAGCTGTTAGAGATTCATTAACATGGCTATTGGAAAGCAATGGCTACTCTGTTAAATGCCAGCCAAGCGCTGAGAGGTTTCTTCAAGCTCTCCAAGGAGATCACAAGGAAACGGTTTCTTGCTTAATTTTGGATGTGCGCATGCCAGGCATGTCGGGTCTTGAGCTTCAAGAGAGACTTTTAGCAGAAGGCATCCCTATGCCGATCTCTTTCATTACTGGGCATGGCGACGTTTCAATGGCTGTTTCCACAATGAAAAAGGGCGCTATTGATTTCATTGAAAAACCTTTCAAAGAATCCGAATTAAAGGTTTTGGTTGAAAAAATGCTTGCCAGAGCCAGGGTTGACTACGCGAAAGCTGATACTCAAAAGAATAACCAGAACTTGCTCAGCAAACTCACTGGTAGAGAAAAACAAGTTCTCGAAAGAATTGTTGCTGGGCGTTTAAACAAACAAATTGCTGACGATTTAAATATTTCGATCAAAACAGTTGAAGCCCACCGCGCCAATATCATGGAAAAGCTCAACGTGAACACTGTTGCAGATTTACTAAGACTCGCCCTATCTGAATCCAATAATTAATATGCCTGCACAAATCATTGACGGCAATGCTCTTGCCAAAAAAATCAGATTAGAGATTGCTGCTAAAACTGCCATCTTGACTGCCAAAGGCGTGAAGCCTGGTCTAGCAGTTTTATTGGTGGGCGAAGATCCTGCAAGCCAGGTTTACGTTAGAAACAAAGTAAAAGCCTGTGAAGATGTTGGCATGTTTTCCATACTGGAAAGACATCCTGCAGATTTGAGCGAAGAAGCTCTTCTTGCCAGAATCAATGAATTGAATCACGATAAGAATATTCATGGCATCTTGGTTCAGCTACCATTGCCAAAACACATTGATAGCCACCGTGTGATTGAAGCCATTGCCCCTGAAAAAGATGTCGATGGCTTTCACGTGGCAAATGCCGGCGCTTTGATGATTGGCGCTCCCCTATTCAGACCGTGTACCCCTTATGGTTGTATGAAAATGCTCGAAAGCATCGACTACCCAATCAGAGGTGCTAGAGCCGTGGTGATTGGCGCCTCCAATATTGTTGGTAAGCCAATGGCTATGTTGCTATTGCAAGCTGGTGCAACAGTCACTATTTGCAACAGCAAAACGAAAGATTTGACAGCCCACACCAAGGAAGCAGATATCTTGGTTGTTGCTACCGGTAAACCTAAAATGATCACAGCCAACATGGTTAAAAGTGGCGCAGTGGTCATAGACGTTGGTATTAACCGCTTACCTGATGGCAAGCTTTGTGGCGACGTAGACTTTGATGAAGTGAAGTATGTTGCCAGCGCAATCACCCCTGTTCCAGGTGGTGTTGGACCAATGACAATCACCATGCTTCTACTGAATACGCTTGAGGCCGCCGAAAGAGTCAAAGCTTAAAGACCCTTTTGGCGTAAGCTTTTTTTGCCTGAACTTTTTTCAATTTCAGGACATAATAATGAGTATGAATAATCCAATACTCAATCCATTGCTCGCCTTTGGCAAAAGCCTCCCTGAATACAGTTCTATCAAAGCTGGAGATATCAAACCCGCAATCGAACAGTTATTAACTGAAGCGCAAAAAGCGGTTGATTTATCGTTACAACCATCAACTCCTGCCACATGGGAAGACTTGGTGGAACCACTTGAAGATGCAACTGAGAATCTCGGGCGCGCTTGGGGTGTGATCAGTCATTTAAACGGTGTTGCTGATACACCAGAATTCAGAAAAGCTCATGCAGAAATGCTGCCAGAGGTCACCTCTTTTTGGACAAATCTTGGTCAAAACCTAGAGCTGTACAAAAAATATAAGGCTTTGAGCCAATCAGCTGAGTTTGCACAACTTGATCATGCACAACGCAAAGTCATTGAAAATTCTTTACGTGATTTTCGTTTGGGCGGCGCTGAGTTATCAGATGATCAAAAAATCCGTTTCGCTGAGATCCAGGATCAACAGGCTCAGCTATCCAAAGAATTTTCTGATCATGTTTTAGACGCAACAGATTTCTTCGTGCATGTGATCACGGATGAACAAGATTTGGCTGGCTTGCCAGAAGATGCTATTGCTGCTGCAAAGCAAACGGCTGAGTCAAAAGATATAACTGGCTGGGCTTTCACCCTGCATTTTCCGTCCTATTTTCCAGTCATGCAGTTTTCTGAAAATAGACTACTCAGAAAAAAACTCTATGAAGCCTATGTCACCAGAGCTTCAGAGTTATCTGAAAAATTTGGAAGTGGTAAAGCAGATTGGGACAATACAAACAACATGCTTTTGCAACTTCGTCTAAAAGATGAAGAAGCCAAGATGCTTGGTTTTGCAAACTACGCAGCTCTCAGTCTTGCGCCAAAAATGGCAAAGACTGTTGCAGAGGTCGATCAATTTTTAAGTGACTTTGCCAAGAGAGCTCAATCTCACGGTCAAAAAGACTGGGAAGAATTGCAAGTTTTTGCCAAGGAACAGTTAGACATCTCATCACTTGAGCCATGGGACATGGCTTTTGTATCTGAAAAGCTGAAACAAGTTCGTTACGCATTCTCTGAAAACGAAGTCAAACAATACTTCCCACTACCAAAAGTTCTAGATGGCCTGTTTGGACTTGTGCAAACTCTGTTTGGGGTAAAAATTGAGAAGGACTCTCTGCCTGTTTGGCATGCAGATGTCCAATCATTCAAAGTCTTGAGTAAAACTGGAAAACTACTGGCCAATTTTTATTTAGATCCATACGCAAGACCTGGCAAACGTGGCGGCGCTTGGATGGACGATGCCAGAGGTAGAAGAAACCTCCCTAATGGAACAGTCCAAACGCCTGTGGCTTATTTGGTGTGCAACTTCCCTGCCCCTGTAACGGTCAATGGTGTTACAAAACAACCAACCATCAGCCATGATGACGTGATCACCATGTTCCATGAGTGTGGCCATGGCTT
>JACCDZ010649022.1_pt1 | contig 30050 bp, 27 predicted proteins | sample 7449551 | NCBI WGS metagenome assembly JACCDZ01 (sample SAMN15323452, study PRJNA562643) | freshwater metagenome | isolation source: river surface water | place: USA:Blue River Watershed | collected 2017-08-18 | reverse complement strand
GCAGGACAAACTGGTCCAGCTGAATGACAAAACCGTCAGCGCGGCTGAGGAATGACGAGTAGTCCTGTTTGTGCAGTGCCGGCTTGAGCTCGGTTTGCCAGCGGGACTTCAGGGTTTCGTATGCCTGATTAAGTTTGGCGTCCTGATTGCCCTCCAGGACCCGGGTGAGCTCGTTGCTGTAAAGACGGCGTTCCAGTTCGTCACCGAGTGCGTTGATGAGCTCTGGGGCAACGCGAGCCTCCATTGCCCAACTGGTCTGGTAGGTCTTCATGCGCAGGGAGCCGGCAGTGTTGATGGCCGAGGCATCGTCCTCGCTGAACCAGGCGATCAAGCCGGCACTCAATGAGCTGGCGAGTGCAAGGATGGCAATAAGGATAACGGCAAGGCCGGCACGCGCCGGCAGTGAGCTGCGCATCCATTGCCAGAGTTTCATGGTGCCAACCTCATCACTACCCCCAAATAGTTGGGCAAGGCGCCAAGCATAATCCCCAACCGGTCGTTTTTACCAACGCATTGTTATGTAAGGGAAAAAATTATTAATTCACTACTCCTTTGGAGGTACTCGCGGGGATTTTGTGACTGACCGGGATCAGTGTCTTTTGATACAGGTCAAGGTTCAATGTCGGCATTCGCCTAGTGTTCGCTCAATGGCATTTGATGAGGAGCCGGAAATGACAAGTCACAAGGTTCAGCAGGGGCTGGTGCTGGGGATGAGTACCCTGGCATTCACCGTCTGTTTCATGGTCTGGATGATGTTCGCCATCCTGGGTGTGCCCATCAAGGAATTGCTGCAGCTGAATGAAACCCAGTTTGGCCTGCTGGTGGCAACGCCGGTACTGACCGGTTCGCTGATCCGCTTGCCGCTTGGCATGCTGACAGACAAGTTTGGTGGCCGCATCGTGTTCTTCGTACTGATGCTGGTGTGTGTGCTGCCCATCTACTTCATCAGCCATGCCACCCTGTACTGGCATTTTCTGGTGCTCGGCCTGTTCGTGGGCATGGCAGGTGGATCTTTCTCGGTTGGCATCGCCTATGTGGCCAAGTGGTTCGACAAGAAGAACCAGGGCTTTGCCATGGGCATCTTTGGCGCCGGTAATGCTGGCGCAGCCGTTACCAAGTTTGTGGCGCCCGCCATTATTGCTGCCTCAAGCTGGCAGATGGTGCCCAAGGTTTACTCGGCCATCATGTTCATTACGGCAGTGCTGTTCTGGTTTCTTACCAGCGAAGAAAAGGGTCATCGCGTATCGACATCCGTGACGATGGCGCAGCAGTTGCAGGCACTCAAGGACCCGGCCGTGTGGCGTTACTGCCAATACTATTCGATCGTGTTCGGTGGCTATGTCGCGCTGTCGCTGTGGATGACCAAGTACTACGTGAACGAATACGGTTTCAGTCTGCAGACGGCAGCCTTCCTGGCGGCGGCGTTCTCCCTGCCCGGTGGCGTGTTACGTGCCATCGGCGGCTGGATGTCGGACAAGTGGGGTGCACAGTCGGTGACATGGTGGGTGATGTGGGTCAGCTGGATCTGCCTGTTCATCCTGTCCTATCCGCAAACCGATTTCACCATTGCGACAGTTACAGGCCCACAGACTTTCCACATCGGCCTCAATGCCTACGTCTTTACTGTACTGCTGTTCATCATGGGTGTGGCCTTCGCCTTCGGCAAGGCATCGGTCTTCAAGTACATCTCGGACGAGTATCCGGACAACATGGGTGTGGTATCCGGCATTGTCGGTCTTGCCGGCGGCCTTGGCGGCTTCGTTCTGCCCATCATGTTTGGCGCCCTGGTGGATATCACCGGCATACGCTCATCGGCATTCATGCTCATGTATGGCGTGGTGTGGGTGTCCCTCATCTGGATGTACCTCAGTGAGGTCAGAAAAATTCCGATGATGGGCAAGGGATCGGCCAGTCCCCTGTCGTCATCCAGCAACTGATTTTTTACGGAGAAATATCATGTCAGTACAATCAGGCAAGACCGGGTCGGGGGCTCCTGCAAAGCAGGGTCCGGTGCTTCACGACTGGCGTCCGGAAGACAGCGCGTTCTGGGAGTCGACCGGCAAGAAAATTGCTGCACGCAATCTCTGGATATCAATTCCGAATCTGCTTCTGGCATTCTCGGTGTGGATGGTCTGGTCGATGGTGACCGTGAAGCTGAATGACATCGGCTTCAATTTCACCAAGGATCAGCTGTTCATGCTGACTGCGCTGCCACCACTGGCGGGTGCCACCCTGCGTATTTTCTACTCGTTCATGATTCCTATTGTCGGTGGCCGGCGCTGGACGGCCATCACCACGGCATCGCTGATCATTCCGGCGGTGTGGATGGGATTTGCCGTGCAGAATCCGGAAACGTCGTACGGTACTTTTGTGCTGATCGCACTGCTCTGCGGTTTTGGTGGTGGCAATTTCAGTTCATCAATGTCCAACATCAGCTTTTTCTACCCGAAGGCGCAGCAGGGTACGGCTCTGGGCCTGAATGCCGGGCTCGGCAATCTGGGTGTGTCGGTCATGCAGTTCCTGGTGCCGCTGGTCATCACCATGGGTGTTTTTGGTGCCATGGGTGGCGAGCCGCAGACACTGATGAAAGACGGTGTCGAGCAGAAGGTCTGGATGCAGAACGCCGGCTTTGTCTGGGTGCCTTTCCTGGTCGTGTGCCTGCTGGCAGCATGGTTCGGCATGAACGACCTCGCCACGGCGCGCAGCTCGTTCAAGGATCAGTCCGTGATTTTTGGCCAGAAGCATACCTGGCTGATGTGCTGGCTTTACATTGGCACCTTCGGTTCCTTTATCGGGTTTTCTGCCGGTTTTGCCATGCTGATGAAGACGCAGTTTCCTGGTATTGATCCGATGAAGTTTGCGTTCCTTGGCCCTCTGGTCGGTGCCGTGATTCGTCCGGTAGGTGGCTGGCTCTCTGACAAGATTGGTGGCGCCAAGGTGACGTTCTGGAACTTCATCGTGATGACCGCAGCCGTATTCGGGGTGCTGAACTTCCTGCCAAGCAATGGCGGGGCAGGTAACTTCTGGGGCTTCTTTGCCATGTTCATGGTGCTCTTTGTTACCACCGGCATTGGTAACGGTTCCACTTTCCGCATGATTCCCGTGATCTTCCGTACCCAGAATGATCGCGCCAACGCCGGCAAGGGCAAGGATGCACAGGAGGCTTCCGTCAGGAAGTCGCAAATGGAGTCGGCTGCCGTGCTTGGTTTCTCGGGCGCCATCGGTGCTTACGGCGGGTTCTTCATTCCCAAGTCATTCGGTACTTCCATGGCGCTGACGGGCGGCCCCCAGGCGGCGCTTTATGTGTTCATCGCATTTTACGTGAGCTGCATTTTTGTCACATGGTGGTGGTATTCTCGCAAGAATGCCGAGATGCCCTGCTGATTCCCGATATTTGAACTAAGGTTTTGCGACAGGACGGGGTTAGCGCCCCGTCCCAGCCAAAGAGGAAAGAACGATGAGCCATCTGCTTGATCAATTGCGCTTCTTCAAACGGAAGCAGGGCGAGTTTGCCGACGGTCACGGTGAAACCCGCAATGAATCCCGTGACTGGGAAAATGTCTACCGTGCCCGCTGGCAGTACGACAAGATTGTGCGCTCGACCCATGGCGTGAACTGCACCGGTTCCTGTTCATGGAAGATTTACGTGAAGAACGGCCTGATCACCTGGGAAACCCAGCAGACCGATTACCCGCGTACACGTCCGGACCTGCCCAATCACGAACCGCGCGGCTGCCCGCGTGGCGCCAGCTACAGCTGGTATATCTATAGCGCCAATCGCCTGAAGTATCCGAAGGTGCGCAAGCCGCTGCTCAAGCTGTGGCGTGAAGCGCGTGCCCGCCTGTCGCCGGTGGAGGCATGGAAAAGCATTGTGGAAGACAAGGCCAAGGCCGAGTCCTACAAGAGCAAGCGTGGTCTTGGTGGCTTTGTGCGGTCGAGCTGGGATGAGGTCAACGAAATCATCGCCGCCGCCAACGTCTACACCGTGAAGCAGTATGGTCCGGACCGCGTTATCGGCTTCTCGCCGATTCCTGCCATGTCCATGGTCAGCTACGCTGCGGGTTCGCGTTACCTGTCCATGATCGGTGGTGTGTGCCTGAGCTTCTACGACTGGTATTGCGATTTGCCGCCGGCATCACCGATGGTGTGGGGCGAGCAGACCGACGTGCCGGAATCGGCCGACTGGTACAACTCCAACTACATCATTGCCTGGGGCTCCAATGTGCCGCAGACGCGTACCCCGGACGCACACTTCTTCACGGAAGTCCGCTACAAGGGTGCCAAGACCGTTTCGATTACGCCGGACTATTCCGAAGTCGCCAAGCTTACCGATCTCTGGCTGAACCCGACCCAGGGTACTGATGCGGCACTGGCCCAGGCCTTCAATCATGTGATCTTCAAGGAGTTCCATCTCGATAATCCGAGTGCGTACTTCACCGATTACGTGCGTCGCTACTCTGACTTCCCGATGCTGGTGCTGCTGGAAGAAAAAGGCGAGGGTTATCAGCCGACCCGGTTCCTGCGCGCCTCCGACCTCGCCGACAACCTTGGTCAGGGCAACAATCCCGAGTGGAAGACCATTGCACTGGACAGCAAGTCGGGCCAGCTTGTGTCGCCGCTTGGCTCCATCGGCTATCGCTGGGGCGAAGCGGGCAAGTGGAATATCGAAGCCCGCGAGGGTGGAGAAGGCCGTGAAACCGAGTTGCAGCTTTCGCTGATCGATGGTCCTGAAAATGCCGTTGAAGTGGCCTTCCCCTATTTTGGCGGCCAGCTGCACGATCACTTCCAGCATGTGGAAGGTGAGGAAATCCAGTACCGCCGCGTGCCGAGCCGCGCCCTGACGCTGGCGGATGGTCGCAAGGTACATGTGGCTACCGTGTACGATCTCCATGCCGCCGGTCTGGCGATTGATCGTGGCCTCGGCGGCAAGAATGTTGCCAAAGACTACAATGATGCCACCGTACCGGGCACACCAGCCTGGCAGGAAAAGATCACCGGTGTCAGCCGTGAAAAGGCGATTCGTGTAGCGCGTGAGTTTGCCGACAACGCCGACAAGACACGCGGCAAGTCCATGATCATCGTCGGTGCGGCGATGAATCACTGGTACCACATGGACATGAATTACCGTGGCCTCATCAACATGCTGATGATGTGTGGTTGCGTGGGACAGTCCGGTGGTGGCTGGGCGCATTATGTTGGTCAGGAAAAGCTGCGTCCGCAGTGTGGCTGGCTGCCGCTGGCCTTCGGTCTGGACTGGAGCCGTCCGCCACGCCAGATGAACGGCACCAGCTTCTTCTACAACCACTCCTCGCAGTGGCGTCACGAGAAGATGAGCGTGCACGAGATTCTCTCGCCGCTCGCCGACAAGGAAAAATTCCCCGAGCACATGCTCGACTACAACATCCGCGCCGAACGCGCAGGCTGGTTGCCAAGTGCACCGCAGCTCAATCGTAACCCTCTTCAAATTTGCCGTGAAGCCGCCGAAAAAGGCATGTCACCCAAGGATTATGTGGTGCAGTCGCTGAAGGACGGTTCGATCAAGTTTGCCTGCGAGCAGCCAGACAATCCTGTCAACTTTCCGCGCAACATGTTCATCTGGCGTTCCAACCTGCTTGGCTCCTCCGGCAAGGGTCATGAGTACATGCTCAAGTACCTGCTCGGTACGCCGAAGCATGGCGTCATGAACGAGGATTGCGGCAAGCGCGGCGGCCTGATACCCAAGGAAGCCGAATGGGTCGACGATGGTGCCATCGGCAAGCTGGATCTGGTGACCACGCTCGACTTCCGCATGTCATCGACTTGCGTGTACTCGGACATCGTGTTGCCGACGGCCACCTGGTACGAAAAGGACGACATGAACACGTCCGACATGCACCCCTTCATTCACCCGCTCTCGGCGGCGATTGATCCGGCGTGGGAATCCCGTTCCGACTGGGATATCTACAAGGGCATTGCCAAGAAATTCTCGGAAATCTCCAACGGAGTGCTGGGCATCGAGCAGGATCTGGTGACCGTGCCGTTGCTGCATGACAGCGTCGGCGAACTGGCCCAGCCCTTCGGTGGCACCGACTGGAAGAGTGACGGTGTTGATCCGGTACCGGGCAAGAATGCTCCGAACATGGTGGTGGTGGAGCGCGACTACCCGAACATCTACAAGAAGTTCACCTCGCTCGGTCCATTGCTGGAAAAAAATGGCAATGGCGGCAAAGGCATCAACTGGAATACCGAGGATGAAGTGAAGTTCCTCGGCCAGTTGAATCATCAGGTGCTGGAGCCGGGCGTCAGCGAAGGCCGCCCGCGTATCGAGTCAGCCATTGATGCGGCCGAAGTGATCCTCTCGCTGGCACCGGAAACCAACGGCCATGTCGCCGTGAAGGCCTGGGAAGCGCTGTCCAAGTTCACCGGTCGTGATCACTCGCATCTGGCGGTGGGCAAGGAGCACGAGTCGATCCGTTTCCGTGACATCCAGGCGCAGCCGCGCAAGATCATTTCCAGCCCGACCTGGTCCGGTCTGGAAGACGAGCATGTCAGCTACAACGCCGGCTACACCAACGTGCACGAGTTGATTCCGTGGCGCACCATCACCGGTCGTCAGCAGTTCTATCAGGATCATCCCTGGATGCAGGCGTTTGGTGAACAGTTGATGAGCTACCGTCCGCCGATCAATACCCGCACGACTGAATACGTGAAGGGCAAGAAGAGCAATGGCAACACCGAGATCGTGCTGAACTGGATCACACCGCACCAGAAGTGGGGTATCCACAGTACCTATTCCGATAACCTGATCATGCTGACACTGAGTCGTGGCGGTCCCATTGTGTGGATTTCCGAAGTGGATGCGAAGAAGGCCGGTATCGAGGATAACGACTGGATCGAGTGCTTCAACGCCAACGGTGCACTGGTGGCCCGTGCGGTGGTGTCGCAACGTGTGAAGGAAGGCATGGTGATGATGTATCACGCCCAGGAGCGCATCGTGAACATGCCGGGCAGCGAAACGACCGGCACCCGTGGCGGTCACCATAATTCGGTGACGCGTGTGGTGATGAAGCCGACTCACATGATTGGCGGCTATGCCCAGCAGGCTTACGGTTTTAACTACTACGGTACGGTGGGGTGTAACCGCGACGAGTTTGTCGTGGTGCGCAAGATGAAGAAAGTGGATTGGCTTGACGGGTCCGATACGGACGCGTTGCCCCAACCCCTGCCGCAGAATATTGATTAAGGAGTGACGCCATGAAGATTCGTTCACAAGTAGGCATGGTTCTGAATCTGGACAAGTGCATCGGCTGTCACACCTGTTCGATTACCTGCAAGAATGTCTGGACCAGCCGTGAAGGCATGGAATACGCGTGGTTCAATAACGTGGAAACCAAGCCCGGTATCGGCTACCCGAAAGAGTGGGAAAACCAGGACAAGTGGAAGGGCGGCTGGGTGCGCAACGCGGATGGCTCCATCAATCCGCGTATCGGTGGAAAGTTCCGTGTGTTGGCGAATATTTTCGCCAACCCGGACCTGCCGGAAATTGATGACTACTACGAGCCCTTTGATTTCGATTACCAGCACTTGCATACCGCACCGGAAGTGGCGCATCAGCCCACGGCCCGTCCGCGCTCGGCGATTACCGGCAAGCGCATGGAAAAGATCGAATGGGGCCCGAACTGGGAAGAAATTCTCGGTACCGAGTTTGCCAAGCGCCGCAAGGACAAGAACTTTGACAAGGTGCAGGCCGATATTTATGGCGAGTATGAAAATACTTTCATGATGTATCTGCCGCGCCTGTGCGAGCACTGCCTGAATCCGGCGTGTGCGGCGGCTTGCCCGAGCGGTGCCATCTACAAGCGCGAAGAGGACGGCATTGTTCTCATCGATCAGGAAAAGTGCCGCGGCTGGCGCATGTGCATCAGCGGCTGCCCGTACAAGAAGATCTATTACAACTGGAAGAGTGGAAAGTCGGAAAAGTGCATTTTCTGCTACCCGCGTATCGAAGCCGGTATGCCGACCGTGTGCTCGGAAACTTGTGTCGGCCGCATCCGCTATCTGGGTGTGCTGCTGTATGACGCCGACCGTATTCATGAAGTGGCCAGCACGCCCAGTGAGCAGGATCTGTATCCAATGCAGCTGAGCATGTTCCTGGACCCGAATGATCCCAAGGTCATTGCCCAGGAGCGCAAGGACGGTATTCCGGATTCCGTGATTACCGCTGCCCGGGAGTCGCCGGTGTCCAAGATGGAGGTGGACTGGAAGCTGGCCCTGCCACTGCACCCGGAATACCGCACGCTGCCGATGGTCTGGTATGTGCCGCCACTGTCACCCATCCAGAATGCGGCAGAAGCCGGCAAGGTGGGTATGAACGGCATCCTGCCGGATGTCGACAGCCTGCGTATTCCGCTGCGTTATCTCGCGAACCTGCTGACTGCTGGTGACGAGAAGCCGGTCAAGCTGGCCCTCAAGCGCCTGCTGGCGATGCGTTCATACAAGCGTGCCCAGAACGTGGAAGGCCGCGAAGACCTGACGGCACTGAACGATGTTGGTCTGACCAAGGCGCAGGCAGAAGAGATGTACCGTTATCTGGCCATCGCCAATTACGAGGATCGTTTTGTCATCCCGACGGCTCATCGTGAAGAAGCCATGAGCGAAGCATTTGCCGAGCGTAACGGTTGCGGCTTCACTTTCGGCAGTGGTTGCAACGGCTCGTCCGAGGTCAACATGTTTGGTGGCAAGAAAGCCACACGACGTGATGTGCTGAAAACCGTTCAGCTCTGGGAGGAGTGATCATGCAGATCCTCAAGGTGATTTCCCTGTTGCTGGATTATCCGGATGAGGCCTTGCAGGCCGGCAAGGCAGAACTCGCGGCGGCCATTGCGGCCGCCCGCGAAATCTCGCCGGTGCAGCGCGAGGCGCTGCGGACCCTGCTGGATCGTTTGGCAGATAACGATCTGCTGGATGTGCAGGAGGCGTACACCGAGCTGTTCGAGCGCGGCCGCTCCCTGTCACTGCTGCTGTTCGAGCATGTGCATGGCGAGTCGCGTGATCGCGGTCAGGCCATGGTTGACCTGATGGCACAGTATGAAGAAGCCGGCTTTGCCATCGGCGTGAAGGAGCTGCCGGATTACATTCCGCTGTATCTGGAGTATCTGGCCAGTCGTGAGGACATCGAGGCGCGCGAAGGCCTGTCCGATGTGCAGCACCTGCTGGCGCTGCTGGCGGCCCGCATGGATGAGCGCGAGTGCGATTACGCGGCGTGCTTCCGTGCCCTGCTGCAGATTGCCGGTACAGAACCTCAGGATGCAGTGGCAAGTGTGCGCGAGCAGGTGTCAGCGGAAGCGCGTGACGACAGCCTCGAGGCACTCGATGCCGAGTGGGAAGAAGAGACCATCACTTTCCTCAATGGCGACCAGAACACCAGCTGTGGCACCTCCGCAGGCGGCAAGGGCAAGGCCCGTGAAGACGTAGCGGTGCCGGTGCACTGGGTGGATTTCAAGCAATCGGCTGCGCCGGCAGGCAAGGCCTAGGAGACTGATCATGTCGAATCTTAATTTCATGCTGTTCGGGGTTTACCCCTATGTGGCGCTGGCCATCTGCCTGGTCGGCAGCTGGGCGCGTTTTGACCTGTCCCAGTACACCTGGAAAACCGGCTCCAGCCAGATGCTCAGCAACAAGGGCATGCGGGTGGCGAGCAACATGTTCCATGTCGGCATCCTGTTCATTCTGGCCGGTCACTTTGTTGGTCTGCTGACTCCGCATGAGGTGTATCACCATGTCATCAGCACCGAGAACAAGCAGTTGCTGGCCATGGTGTCGGGTGGCGTCTTCGGGGTGATCTGCCTTGTTGGCCTGCTCATGCTGATCGTGCGCCGCATGACGGACCCTAGGGTGCGGGCCAGTTCCAGTGCGTCGGACATCCTGATCCTCTGGGTGTTGCTGGCACAGCTGTGCCTGGGGCTGCTGACGATCGTGGCGTCCACACAGCATCTGGACGGGTCGGTCATGGTCATGCTCGGTAACTGGGCGCAGCATCTGGTGATCCTGCAGCCCACCGTTGCCGCCGAGGCGATTGCGCCGGTCGGCCTGGTGTACAAGCTGCATGTGTTCCTCGGGCTGACGCTGTTTGTGTTGTTCCCCTTTACCCGTCTGGTGCACATGGTCAGTGCCCCGGTATGGTATCTGGGTCGCCGTTACCAGATCGTGCGCCAGAAGGCCTGATTGCGGACCGTGTCTGCAGGAGATACCCATGAGCAGTTCTGCATCAATCATCGCCACCAGTGAACAGGAATGGCCGCATATCCGTGTGAACGGGATTGCGCTGGAGCAGGAAGCCATCGCCCTTGAAATGCAGTATCACCCGGCCGACAGCCGGCAGGAGGCCGTCTTTCTTGCCGCACAGGCGCTGGTGATCCGCCGGCTCCTGCAGCAACGGATTGCCGAGCTGGGGATCAAGGTTGCACCAGTTGCGGGCGAAACTGATGAGGAGGCTGAAATTCGCACCCTTATCGAGCAGGAAATTGACCTGCCCCAGACCGATGCGGCGAGCGTGAAACATTTTTTCGAGAGCAATCCCGAGCGTTTCATGTCGCCGCCACTGGTGGCTGCCCGTCACATCCTGCTGGCCGCGGCACCCGATGATCTGGTCGAGCGCAGTGAGCAGCGTGAGGCGGCCGAAGCCCTGATTGTCAGGCTGCAACAGGGCGAAGACTTTGCGGCACTGGCCACGGCACACTCTGCATGCCCCTCCAAGGCCCAGGGCGGGGCGTTGGGGCAGATCAGCAAGGGTCAGACGGTGCCGGAGTTTGAACGCCAGCTACTGCGTCTGCCGCTCGGTCTGGCCTTGCAGCCCATTGAGTCACGCTACGGCTTTCATGTCGTGCAGGTGGATTTGCGGGTGGAAGGAGAGGCGCTGCCGTTTGCCGTGGTAGAGAATCGTATCCGTGCCGAACTCGGGCAACGGGTCTGGCACAAGGCAGTGGTACAGTATTTGCAAACGCTGGTCGGTGCTGCTCGTATTGAGGGCATCGAACTGCAAGGGGCCACCTCGCCCCTGCTGCAGTAGGCGGAAACCGTTTCTCACAAGGAAAGCACCGTCATGAGCAACGCCGTGTTACTGGATGGGCAGGGTCGTCGGGTAGATTACCTGCGCCTGTCCGTGACAGATCGCTGCGATTTCCGCTGTGTGTACTGCATGGCGGAAGACATGACTTTTTTGCCCCGCGATCAGGTGTTGTCACTCGAGGAAATCCATCGGGTGGCGCGCCTGTTTGTTGGTCTGGGTGTCAGGAAAATCCGGTTGACCGGTGGCGAACCCCTTGTCCGCAAGGGCATTGTGGAACTGTGCGAGCGCATAGCGGCCTTGCCTGGCCTGGATGAGCTGGTCATGACCAGCAATGGTTCGCAGCTGACCAGACTGGCCCGTCCTCTGGCACAGGCTGGCGTCAAACGGTTGAATATCTCCCTCGACAGCCTGAACCTGCTCAAGTTTCGTACCATTACCCGTACCGGCGACCTGAACCAGGTGCTGGCCGGGATTGATGCGGCCCGTGCTGCCGGCTTTGAGCGTATCAAGCTCAACAGCGTCATCATGAAGGGCCGCAATGATGACGAGGTGAATGCGCTGGTGGACTTTGCCATTGCGCGTGAAATCGACATCAGCTTTATCGAGGAAATGCCGCTTGGCCATGTCGGTCGTTCCCGCGGTGAAGCATTCTTTTCCAGTGACGAAGTACGCGCGCAGATTGCGCAACGCCATGTCCTGGGTGACAGCGAAGAAAGCAGTGGTGGTCCTGCACGCTATGTGCGCCTGCTCCAGCACCCGCATACCCGCATCGGCTTTATTTCTCCCCACAGCCATAATTTCTGCAGTACCTGCAATCGTGTACGCCTGACCGCAGAAGGCCGGTTGCTGCTGTGCCTCGGTCATGAAAATTCGCTGGATATGCGCAGTCTGCTGCGCCGCCATCCCGACAGTGATGCACCGCTGCTGGATGCCATTCAGGCTGGCCTGCAGCACAAGCCGGCCCGCCACGAGTTTTCACAGCAGGGCGAGGTTCAGGTTGTGCGCTTCATGAATGCCAGCGGCGGCTGAATTATCCTTCAGCACTGTGCGTTTTCATTTTCTGAAAATATATCGTCACTGGCTGTCAGCGCTTGATCATCGTCATGGCGGCAGCATGGTGCTGTCCATGATCGTAGCGGTATCAAAATAATCAAAACGACAGCCATCGTGCAGAGGGTGAAATCATGAGGGGAGTTCCACATCCGTTGTGGTTGAAAAAAACCGATGGGCAACGGGTCGGTTTTGAACCGGTGAGGATACAGCGGGAGATCGAGGCGGCGGGTGGGGTGACGGGTGAATTCGGCGAAATAATTGCCGAGGTTCTGGCCAATGCCGTACTGGTACAGTTGCCACAGACTGACTGTGTCAGGGCGGATCAGGTGCGCGAATGCATCGAGGTTGTCCTGATGGAGTCAGGGTATTTCCGTTCGGCCCGTACCTGCATCGTGTATCACGAGGTGTATGCCAGTCATGAGCATGACAAGGGCATTAATCCTGCTGTCATGTCGATGCATCGGTATCTGACCGCACATCTGGCCGTGTGAGATGTGTGCGGTGCACGCCTGGTGCAATGGTGCGGGTGCACAGCGGTAGCGCGTCAGTTCTCACCGATGGTGAATACGGGTATGCCACCCTGTCTGGCCGGTGTTTCAGTGGTCGTGCTGCGGGCAATGACGTGTTCGTGGGATGCATGCTGGCCGGCTTCATTGAACTCGGCCAGCAATCGTCCAATGCTCGGAATATGGATGCTGCGGCCATTGATCTCGATCAGTCCTGCCGTACGCAGTCGCGCCATGATGCGTGACAGGGTTTCGGGCTGCATGGAAAGCCGTGCTGCCACCAGGCGCTTGGGAAGCTGAAGGTCAATGTCGGCCGTCTCGGCTGAGCGGTTTTCAAGATTCTGTATCAGGAACAGCGCAAAGCGTTGCGTGGCGTTTTGCAGGGTCAGCGTCTCCAGTTCACCCAGACGCTGATGCAGGCGTACGCTCATGTGCCCCAGCAGGTGCAGGCAGCTTTTCGGATTTTCTTCCAGTAACTGCAGCATCAGGCGATTGGGGAAGCTGACCAGGTGAACGGGTTCCAGTGTTTCGGCACAGACCGGATAGACCGACTTCTGTGTGAACATTACGGCCTCGGCAAATGTTTGCCCGGGGTGAATGATTTCGACGACTTTTTCCTGTCCGTCCGCAGAGATGCGGAAGAGTTTGACGCGTCCTTTCAGCACCAGAAAAAAGCGGTCAGCCTCCTGGCCCTGACGAATGAGCAGGGTGGTGCTGTCGTGACTGGACTCCAGCGTGGCAGCCAGCAGTCGCTCTTGCGCTGCCGGCTCCAGATGATGGATCAACGGATGTTGCAGTATCAGTCGTCGTAGTTCGGGAGACTGAATCATGGTGCCATCGCTCCGCAGCAGAAACGGCTGCCGCCTGGTGATTTGATGCCGGGCGATGCACCGCAATACACACGTTTGCAATGTGTGTATCCGTATCCGTTCTGCAGCGCTTGCCTCGTGCGTATCAGCACAGGCAACAATACGCTCACCTCATCCTGTAATGAATACCACTTTCGAGAGAGGCGACGTGTCAGTTGCGTAGCCAGTTCACCCGCACATGTGCTTCGCTGTCACTGTACTGGTATTCCGTATGCCCCTTGTAGGCGGCAGCCAGCGCATGGCCAATACGCGTGGCCAGATGCATGCCAGTGGTGGTGACAACAAGACCGTCTGGCGTCTTGTTGCATTGCATAATGCGCTCCAGTGCATGCCCGCTTTTCTCTTTTTCCTCGGTGTTGCGGATGAGGTTCATGATCTCGTCGTGGTGGTTGCCGACGAAGTCCCCGCTCAGGGTCAGCGTACCAGCCGGCATGTTGTCGGCAATACGCCGGCAGGCAGGGCAGGACGTCGCTTCGGGCACCTGGCCATTTGTGTCTGGGGCTTGCCAGCTCCAGCGGCCTTCCAGGCAGGTGGCACCGCAGCCTGGACACTGAGCCGTACCGGCATGGCGCCGTGTCAGATAGGGGTCGTGCGGTACGGATTCGATCATCTTGTCCTGGCGACGCTCACGAAATTTATCCATAACGGGTTCCTGCAGAGAGGTTGGCAGTGAGGGAGGGAGTCCCTGACCAATCACTCCGTCAGTATAGAAGACGTCCGTGGGAACGTCGGGGAGGCGCATGATTTGTATCAGGTTTCAGTTGTATCCAGATCTACTGTTGTTGATGGTGCGTCCTTGCCATTCCGGTCGGTACTGGGGTTTAATTCCTTGTTTATGATGGGGTTTTTGTGATGGATGCTGGTATGAGTCGGGCGTTTAAAGTTGATGGACATCATTCCAATTCCCGGAGCGGGCGATTAGGATGAACCATATTGATGTGCATGTTCGCCCTCTCATTATTTACGGCCACAACGGGAAACCAACGATGAAGAAGACCAATCTGATTCTCGCCACTGCGCTGGCTACTCTGCTCGCTGCCTGCGGCGGCAATGAGAAGCCTGCTGATTCCGCTGACGCAGCTGCCGAAGCGCCTGCGCCTGTAGCAGCGCCGGAAGTGGAAGTGGCAGAAAACGAGCAGGGTGAGGCTGTCTACAAGAAAGTCTGTGCCATGTGCCATGCAGCGGCGGTGGCGGGCTCGCCGAAGCCGGGTGACAAGGCGGATTGGGGCCCGCGTATCGCCCAGGGCAATGATGTGCTTTACAAGCACGCACTTGAAGGCTTTACCGGCACCAAAGGCATGATGCCGGCACGTGGCGGTAGTCCGGCGCTGACAGATGATGAGGTTAAATCCGCCGTTGATTACATGGTGGCCAAGTCGCAGTAAGGTTGCCTGGCACGACTGCGGTCGCGCATGAAGTCATGCATGAACAAGGAGGCCGGGAGGCCTCCTTTTTTTGTCGGTCGTTTGCAGTGCAGGCGCTGGCGTCAGTGGGGGTCAGGCGGTAGCAGCTGCTGTCAGCTGCGGATCAAGCAGAAGTGCACGTATGACTGCCGCAAGATTGTCCTCGGCAGTGGCGGTGATCCGGCTCAGGGGGTCGGCCACCACACGGCCATCGGCCAGGTGGAGGTGGTTGGGGCTGGTGGCGAGGTGCGGATGGGTGGGAGCGGTATCAATGCCGAGTTCGGCCGCGGTGTCATCGGTGCCGCTGTGCCAGCGCAATGAGTAAGCATCCGGTGCCGCATAGCGCACGCTGAGCACCACGCCGTTGCCGAGCGTCAGGGTCAGGGCATCCTGGGTCAGTTGCGGGGGGCAGGCCAGATGGTCGGAAAATTCCTGCTCGACGAATGCCAGCAGAGCGGTATGCAGATCCATCAGCGGTTGACCTCGGTGAGCATGCCTGTCATGACCTGGCGAGCAGCCTGATGGGTGTCGTCCAGAATGCGGGCAGCAAGATAGTGTTCATAGGCGGGATGTTCAGCAATGGCGCCGGTGCGGATACGTTCCAGCAGGCCGGCTTCGTCAGTAGCCCCCATGGCATCCAGCACCATGCGGCGGTGTTCCCGGCTCTCGTACATCAGGCGGGAGATCAGGGAAAGCTCCACGGCCTGGCCTGGATGCAGGTGGGCGTATATCGGATCCATCACGTATTCCTTACATTGAGTGGTCGTGCAGTGCGCCACCGTCGAGGTTGACCTGGTCGGCCGTCACCTCGTCAAAGCGAAGCACTTTGCCGCCGTAGGTGTGCGTAAACTTTTCTGCGTCAGCGGCACTGGCAAAGGAGCCGATGGTCGGCCCCATGGAACCATGCTGTTTTGAGCCGAGTACATAGAATGCTGTCTTGGCATCTATCCAGTGGCCTACGGGTTTTGTCCAGTCAGCTTTGCCCATATCCTGCACATAAATAGCCGTGATGCGTCGTGCCTGTTCGGCATTGAGCACGGTATTGAACATTTCCATGGTGTCACAGAAAAAATCCGGTGCAGTCTGACGGTCGTAGTGGATCTGTGCCTTGGGACCCGGGTAGTCGGCGAGCAGCATGCCGTCGAGTGAGCAGCTGGTGCTGCGATCAATTTCGAAAGGTTTGGCGGCAAAGTCATCGCCATCCTTGTTGTTGCCGCAGCCAGCCAGCAGGCCGGCGGTGCACAAAACGATGACAGTGGCCCTGAGCCTGAAAGAAAATGACGGTTTCATGTGTGTGGGCATGGTCGGACTCATGACAGTGTGAATTAAGGATTCAGTGGCGAAATTTCCACGAGGCAATCGAGAGAGGCAGGGCAATCCAGGCCAGCATCACCAGCCCGAGCAGCCAGGGCTTTGCCAGCGCCGGGGGGAATACGGTGGCAAGGCCATAAATGTTGCGTACATCATCGAACGTGAAAATGTTTAGGATGCGAAACACATCGGCTGGATTGAGCAGCAACAGGTAGGGAAAAATATCTCCGCCCCATTGTCCGCCGCTGGCCACCAGTGCGCCGAGCAGCAAGAGGTCAAACACCAGCACAAAGAAAAACCAGAGGCCAATCGCCAGCCCAGAGGCACGCGTGCGATCGGTGGCAAATACCGACAGCATCACTGCCAGGCTGAGGAACGCGCAGCCCAGCAATACTGAGCTCAGCATGAAGCCGAAATAGTGGAACAGGGCGGCAAGATCAAAGCGTGTGGACAGCACGATGGCGACCAAACCAAAGCCGGCCACGGTGGAAAAAGTGAGTGCGCCCGCAAGTCCCAGATACTTGCCCAGCAACAGTTCGATGCGGGTGATCGGCATCGATAATAGCAGGTCCAGCGACCCGCGCTCGCGCTCACCGACAATGGCATCGAAACCTAGAATGAGGGCAATCAGCGGGATCAGGTAAATAACCAGGCTGACCAGACTGGCGATGATGACTTCGATGGAGCTGAAGCCGACCGAGCCTTGCTGGGCGGCACCGAAGTAGGCGATGACAAGGGCGAAAACAGTGAACACCAGCGCGACAGCAAGGACCCATCGGTTGCGAATGCGGTCCCAGAATTCCTTGCTGGCAACAGTGGCGATTTGTGAGAATTCCATGGTCGCCCCTTAATCGGAAAAGCCGAAGAACACGTCTTCGAGTGAAGGTTCGCGTACAGTAACGTCGCGAACCTTGCCGTTGAGCGTGGCGAGTGCCGCAATCACGGCCATCTTGGTTTCGCGCTTGCACTGCACGGCCACATGATCATCACGGGCCTCGATGGCGCCCACCGGCAAATGACCGAGCACGGCACGGACAGCATCGAAATCTTCCGGCGCCACCCGCACGGTGAACCACAGCGGCAGGTCCATTTGTTCGCGCAGCGCCTGCACGGTGCCCATGGCCTGTATCTTGCCGTTTGCCATGATGGCCAGCCGGTCCACGCGCTCCTGTATTTCGGCGAGAATGTGCGAGGTGATGACCATGGTCACCCCCTCGCTCTTGAGTTGGCGCAGGATCGTGTAGAAATTCCGGATGGCTTCCGGGTCAAGCCCTGTCGTGGGTTCATCAAGAAACAGGATGCTTGGCGTGCCCAGCAGGGCCTGGGCAATGCCCAGACGCTGCCGCATGCCTTTTGAATATTCACGCACCCGGCGCTGCGCCGCCTGGGTGAGACCAACCAGGTCGAGCGCCCGTTGCGCATCGCCGGCGGCCACGCCCTTGAGCCTGGCGAAGAAGTGCAGTGTTTCCAGTCCGGTCAGGTTGTCATAGAGCACAATGTTTTCCGGCAGATAGCCGACCTTGCGCCGGATGGCACGAAAGCTTGTACCGCCCACCTGCGCACCGTCGATACGGATTTCTCCCGAAGTCAGGGGGATGAGGCCGAGCATCATCTTGAACAGCGTGCTCTTGCCGGCACCGTTATGGCCGATCAGGCCGAACAGCTCGCCATGCTGTACAGCAAGGTCAACGCCATCCACGGCATGTATCGGGCCGTAGTGCTTGTGCACCCCTTGCGTGACGATGACCGGGGTGTCCGGATTATTCGGAGCGGGGGAAATATTTGCCACGCCATTGGCTCCAGTCAGGATTGTGCGGCTGCATTGCCGGATGCGGATCAATAATGCTGGGGGCCCGTAACAGCGGGAACTGGCGTGCGACCAGATGCAGGGTTTGCACGGCCGGGCTGGCCAGCAGCAGTTTCATCATCGGGTGGCGCCATGACAGGCGGTCGATAATGTCGTTGGCTTCATACGGGACATCACCGATGTGATCGCCATTGCGATCCCAGCCCACATAGTTGCTCCAGTAGTTTCCCTGCTTTTCACCCCAGATCATGTCGCGTGCGGCGACATAACGGATTTGCTCGCGATTGGCGATGAAGTCATTCCCTTCAACGGCATTGTTTTTCGAGCCCGCCCAGAGATGGATGCCGACCACATTGTCGATGATCGCATTGTTGCGCAGCTGGTTGTATTCGGCATCGTAAATGAAGAATCCGCGCTGGTTGCCGGCAACCACATTGTTTTCAATCACGGAGTCCTGAATCGAACGCAGCATGATGCCGTGGTCGGAGTTGCCCCAAGCGCGATTGTTGCGCACCACCTGATCGCGCACTTCCATCAGTGCCAGTCCACCACGGTTGTGCCAGGTGTCATTGTCTTCCCAGAGGTTGCGGTAAGAGGTCATGTAGTGCGTGCCATAACGGTTGTGGTGCAACTTGTTGCCGCGGAACACGGCATCGTGGGAGACATCCACATAAATCGCATCGCGCACAAAGCTGATGTTGTTGCCGATGATGCGCGCGCGCCGCGTGTTGTAGAGCTGGATGCCGTTGCCGCGCTGCGGCGAGTTGAAATCCCGCTTGCCGGTGATCAGGTTGTTTTCGATCAGCACATCATTGGCCTTCTCGATCCAGAGCCCGAACAGGGTGTAGCTGAAGTCGCAGTGCCGTACCACGGCATGATGTGAGCCGGGATAAATATAGATGCCGGCGTGCTGGTGAAGGGTTTCATTACCGGAGTTGGCGATAATCAGCCCTTCTATGGTGACATGCTCCGCTTTCACGCTGATGGTGTTGGCGACCAGTTCACCGTCAATCGTGGGGCGGTTGATGCCGCGCAGGGTCAACGGTTTTTCGATGCGTAGCTGGCCCGGATAATGGCCGCGCTCAATCTGGATGATGTCACCTGGTGCGGCGCGATCAATGGCGGCCTGAATGGATTCTCCCGGCGCGACCGGCACTGTCAGGGCGATGGCGCGGCCGGCGCAGGAAAACAGCAGGCAGGCAGCAACCACGGCGCAGGCACGGGACAACACAGATCCGGGGGGAGCCGTCATCGGTACATTTCCTTTCACATCACCAGCAGGCCGGCCGACTTCAGTCCAAGGAACAGTGTGGCGCCAATCAGCAGGTTCTTGAAGCCGACATAGCAGATCATGTCCATCAGGCTGGCCTCGCGATAGTGCTGACCCCACCACGGCCCCTCCTTGACGTAACGCTTTGAACCCTGGCGGACGATGACCTCGAACACGCTCCACCCGAACCACCAGCCAATAATGGCCCCGGAGGTCAGGTAGCCCATGGAGGCAAGGATCCAGACTACGCTGGCCGCCGCTGCCAGTGCCAGCCCGGCAGCCTGGATCACCTGATGCTGCCTGAAACCGCTCCGGCTCCAGGGCCACAGATGATCCCATGCCTCGGCGGCAAGGCGGCTGGCCATGCTGCTGCGGCGCTCATAGGAGGGGTGTGCCGGTGCCGTCATCATGCGCGGATCAACCAGGGTCACGCCTGTCGCCGGTTGCACCGCCGGGGCCTCATCCGACAGCATGACTACCGGAATGAAATAGCCGTTGGCATCTATCGGTGTCAGCGGCAGCCCGGCCTTGTCGCGCCGCTTGCGTTCGTGGACCAGCGGAGGACAGGAGTGGTCATCGGTGTACAGCACCATGCAGTCCATGCAGAGCATGCACTCACGCTGGTCGATGCGGCCATCGGCATCAATGGCCAGCGAGCCACAGCCCTTGGCGCAGGCCTTGCAGGTGCTGCACTCCTGTTTGCGCTTCAGTCCGAACCAGCGGAACGTCGTCGGCATGGCCAGTCCTGCTCCCAGCGGGCACAGATACTTGCAGAAGGGGCGCTCGGTGAAGATCGAGAGCCCGAGCAGGCCGCCGGCAAACAGGGTATAGGGCCAGCTGCGGTTGAGCAGGCCGACCAGGAAGGTGGTCTTGAACGGCTCGACCTCGGCCAGTTGCTCGGCCAGCCCCATCGAGAACAGGGACACGGCCAGCAGGCCCAGGAAGACGACGTATTTCACCCACTTCAGCCGGTTGTGCAGCGCCATCGGCAGCATGAACTGGAAGCGGCGCAGGCCGATCTTGCCGGCAATCTTGTAGAGCAACTCCGACAGCGAGCCAAACGGGCATAGCCAGCCGCAGAACAGGCCGCGTCCCCACACAAACACGGTGACAACGATGAAGATCCAGAACAGGAAGATGAAGGGATCGGAAAGGAACAGCTCCCATTGCCACTGGAACAGCAGGGAATTGAACCAGGTCAGCACCTGCGTGATGGATGGTTGCGCCATCAGGTGGAAACCCACAAAGAAGATACTGAGTAGCCAGAAGGTGTATTTGAAGGCATCCACCGGCCATTTGTGCTTGCGGCTGGACATCCGGGTCAGCTTGTCGCGGTTGCCATAAACGGCCGCCACACCGATGAGCAGGGCGGCAAACAGCCCGATTTCCACCGCGCGTGTTTTCCAGACCCTGACCCAGGGGGCATCCGGCTTGATGACCTTGGGCCGGCCTCCTTCCAGGTAGCTGGCCGGTAGCCAGTATTCGCGGTCGAAGTTGATGAAGGTGCGGGCGCCGGTTTCACGGTCAACACGGTTGCCGAGGAAGATGAATTTCCACGGAAATGCACCGGAGAAGGATGGCGACCTCACGATGAAAATGCCGGATTCGCTGAAGCCTGGCGATCCGTCTGCGGAGACCCCGTAGAGGTTGATGTAGTCCGTATCGCGGAAGGTGAACGCATCCTGCCCCTGACGTACCTGGACTCGGTCGTAAATCCCTCCGCGCACAAAGCCGGAACCCTTGAAGGACTCGATGCCGGAAGTCCGGATCACGAAAATGGCATGCTCCCCTGACTTGAGGCGCGCCATCAGGTCTTGCCAGCCCCTTTCACCGAGTATGGCCCGGCCGATCCCGGGGTGATTCAGATAGCCAAACCACAGGTCAATAAAGGGCTCCGGGCCCCGTGGCAATCCTACCTGTTCCGGTTCCACGGTCAGGCGCTGTACCGCGCCGTCCTTTACCAGTGCTGCCCAGTCCAGTGTACGGGCGGCATCAATGAAGGTGGCCTGGGGCCGGATGGTGGGCTGCAGAATGCCGACCTGCCGCGCCACCGCAGTGCCGGAGGCCATCATCACCTGATTCTGGGCGATGACCGTGACCGTGGCCCCGGAAATGGCATCCAGGCCGATAATGTCTTCTTCCGGGCGCGAGCGGCCAATCTCGATGTTGTCGCCGACAAACTTGCCCAGATACTGGTTGTTGAAGGCAATCAGGGAGGACTCGGGGATGCCGAGCAGAAGGATGGGCTCCGAGTGCTTGAGCACTTTGACACCGACAAAGCGTCCTGCTGGGTTCATGCCGATCAGTGTGACGACGGGCTTGCCGGAATAGGCCGGGGTGTCCGTAATGTCCGTGGAGAGCATGACGTAGCCGGCGAGCGTGCGCTGGCCATTGGCGTCCGTGTAGCCCTCGACGTAGGAAGGGTTGCCCTTTCGTGTCGAGAATGAGGTGGCGCCGGGCAGAACTTCGTTGCAGGGCACCATGGAGCACAGGGCGGGATTGGTGTGCAGGTCGGCGGGCAGGGCGGCCTGATAGGCTGAGTCTGCATGGGAGGCCGGGGTCAGGGCGAAAGCCAAGGCTGCCGTCACCACGGCCTGGCGCAAAGCGGAGAACAATCTCATGCATGCACTCCGATGAAGGGTGATCCGGAGTCTGGCCGGCAGCGGGCAGACTGTCATTGCCCTTGGTCAATCCCTAGCGTGGTGCCGGTCAGGGAGGAAGGTGTAGAGGGTGTAACAGACACACAGAAGGCAGGTGCCTCCTGTGTGTCAACGCACTGGTACAGAAAGGCTTACGCCTCAACGATCATGCGGCTGCGCATTTCAAGATGCAGGGCATGACAGAAGTGCGTGCAGTAACACCAGAACACGCCCGGCTTGTCGGCCTTAAAGGTCACTGATTTGGTTTCTTGCGGATTGACGATGAAGTTGACGTTGTACTTCGGAATGGCGAAGCCGTGTGTCAGATCCTCGACCTTGTCCAGATTGGTCAGGATGATGGTGACCTCATCGCCTACCTTGAGCCTGAATTCGCGTGGCTCAAAGGCCGGAGCCTGCGAAGTGATCTTTACGGTGACCTTTTTGCCGTTGCGGAATACGCCAGCCTCTTTCGGGTCCTTGATGGCATTCGGGAAGTCATCAATGTTGTAGACCTGCTTTGGCTGCAGCAGCTCGCGTTTGAAGATGATGAAGTCGTGCGGTTCCGGTCGAACCGGATGATCCGCCATCAGCACCATCTTGTCGCCGGAGATGTCGACCAGCTGTTCGGTTTCTGCATGCAGCGGACCCACCGGCAGGAAACGGTCCTTGGAGAACTTGCAGCCGACACACAGCCACTTGCCATCGGCAAACATGGTTTCCGACTGCGAGGCATTGATATGGCCGGGCTGGTAGTGCACATCCAGGCGATCCACCACGTAGTTGGCTTTCTTGTCGCCGGCATGGAACTTGATCGCCGCCTCCACATTCCACTTCACCACCTGGCTGTCCAGGAACAGGGTGGTATAGGCATTGCCGCGCCCGTCGAATGCCGTGTGCAGCGGGCCGAGACCGATTTCGACTTCGGCAACAATGGCCTTGTCGAGTTCGGGCAGCTTGCCGTCAAACCAGTCCAGCACCTTGGCCAGTTCGATTACGGTGGCAGTGGGGGAGAGCTTGCCGGCGCAGATGAAGTACTTGCCATCCGGGGTGGCGTTCACGCCGTGCGGGTTTTTCGGCACCGATACATAGGCAACCAGTGCCGTTTTCGGGTCCTTGTTGGCCGCAACAGTGGCGTCGACCACCGGTACTTTTGAGTCCCCGTAGGTTCTGCTCTTGCCTGCCTTCACTGCTTCTTCGATACGTGCAATATTGAAGAAGATGCAGCGGTCGCGCTCGGCGGACATCATGTCCTCGTAGTGTGCGCCCATCTCGGTGTTGTACTGGTTGGTGGCGGCCAGCTTGCCATCGTAGGAGGTGGCAGCCAGGTCACAATTGCCATCAATCAACGCCTGCCAGCGGACTTCCATCGTCTCGGCATCGACGCAGGTGAACAGCGAATGGTACTGCTCCGGTACATCAGCATCCTTGCCATTGTTTGGCAGCGGAATGCTGAACTCGGAACCCGCAAACACACGAGTGGTGTAGTTGATTTTCGGATCTACCGGGTCGCGCTTGTCCGGGAAAATGCCATGGAAACCCTGAATGTTCGGGATCTCGATGATCTTGTCGCATATGAAGTAGTCAAGACGGATGCGGGCCATGCGGCTGTTGATCTTGTCATTGATCCAGGCATAACGGCCGTCATAGTTGCCATCCTTGTAGGAGGCATGGGTGTGATGGGTATCGGCAACCGTGTACTTGAGACTGCCATCCGGCTTGGTGCCCATGATGGCCTTGGATTCGTTGGTGATGCCCCAGCCTACCAGTGCGTCCGGATTGAAGCAGGGGACGCGGTGCAGTTCGCGGCCGGACGGCAAGCCGAGCACACGGAAGTCACCGGTGTGGCCGCCGGACCACAGGCCGTAATAGGTGTCGAGCTCACCCGGCTTCAGGTGTACCGAGTGCCCGGCGGCAGCGGCAGGCGCGCCCCCTTTTTCCTTGTCCTTGTCTTCCTTGCTGCAGGCAGACAGGCCGACTGACAGGCCGGCACCGGCAAGACCGGTCAGTGCCGCCGTATTAAGGAACTTGCGGCGGCTCATGCCAGGCATGTCGTCGACCGGGTCCGTTTTGTTGTCCTTCATGAACGCATCACTCCCGTGACTGTGAATTCGATCGTCGGCTGCATACCCAGCGGGCAAGACAAAACCGCACCTGCGACATTTTGTCGCACCCTGATCCTAGGCTTTGAAGGTAGCTCAAACATTGACCTTGCGCAATGAAGTGCACTGAAATGATGCGGGAGGTATTGGGGTGAGAAGGAGCTTGGGGCGGGTGTAACTGAGAGTTGTCGCGGGTGCCTCGCCCTGGCGTGACCGGCAGGGCGAGGCAATCGGAAAAGCCGCCCGGACACGGGCAGCGCTGGCAGGTTGAGCCGGACTCAGACGTTGAAGCGGAAGTGCATCACGTCGCCGTCCTTGACGATGTACTCCTTGCCTTCCAGACGCCACTTGCCGGCTTCCTTGGCCCCGGCTTCACCGTTGTACTTCACGAAGTCTTCGTAGGCGATGACTTCTGCACGGATAAAGCCTTTCTCAAAATCGGTGTGAATGACACCGGCAGCCTGCGGAGCAGTGGCACCAACCTTGATGGTCCATGCACGTACTTCTTTCACGCCAGCGGTGAAGTAGGTCTGCAGACCCAGCAACTGGTAGCCGGCGCGTATCACGCGATTGAGGCCCGGCTCTTCCATGCCCAGGGTTTCGAGGAATTCCACCTTGTCAGCTTCGTCCAGCTCGGCAATTTCGGACTCGATCTTGTTGCAGATCGGCACCACAAGTGCGTTTTCTGATTCGGCATACTTCACCACGGCATCCAGGTGCGGATTGTTGTCAAAGCCGTCTTCCGAGACATTGGCGATGTACATCACCGGCTTGGTGGTGATGAGGCAGAGCGGCCGGAGTATGGCCAGTTCGTCGGCGTTCAGGTTCATGGTGCGCACGCGCAGGCCTTCGGTGAGCGTCGGCAGCACTTTTTCCATCACCACTTTCAGTGCCTGGGCTTCCTTGTCGCCACCCTTGGCCTGTTTTTCCACGCGCTTGAGGGCTTTTTCAACCGTATCAAGATCGGCCAGTGCCAGTTCCATGTTGATGATCTCGATGTCATCGACCGGATTGATGCGGTTGGACACGTGAATGACGTTGTCATCCTCGAAGCAGCGCACGACGTGGGCGATGGCATCGGTTTCACGGATATTGGCGAGGAACTGGTTGCCCAGGCCTTCACCCTTGGAGGCACCGGCGACAAGGCCGGCAATGTCCACGAACTCGATGGTGGCAGGCTGGATGCGCTGTGGCTTCACGATGGCCGACAGGGCGTCCTGACGGGGATCGGGCACGGGCACAATGCCGGTATTGGGCTCAATGGTGCAGAACGGAAAGTTTTCCGCCGCGATACCGGCCTTGGTCAGTGCATTGAACAGGGTGGATTTGCCAACGTTGGGAAGCCCGACGATACCGCAATTGATAGCCATTTTTTGCCTCGCAGGTCAGGGCGCGATTACCGCTCCCCAACAGAAAAAACCTAACGAAAAAACCTGGATAATGCGTTCCTGAAAAAGTCAGGCCTTGAAACCGTTCAGCTTGTTCATTACTGCCGCCAGTTTGCCGGCGACAAGGTCGTCACTCAGTGCTTCGGCTGCATCCAGTGCGGCCTCGATTTTTTCCTGTTCCATGGCTGGTGCCTTGCCCAGTACATAGTTCGATACCTGTTTGGCATCGCCGGGGTGGCCAATACCGACACGCAGGCGGTGAAAGCTATTCTGGTTGGCCAGTGCGGGAATGATGTCGCGCAACCCGTTGTGGCCGCCATGGCCGCCGCCGGTTTTCAGGCGGATGGTGCCAGGGGGCAGGTCGAGCTCGTCATGTGCCACGAGAATCTCGTCCGGAAGAATCTTGAAGAAGGTGGCCAGTGCGCCAACCGACTGTCCGGAGCGGTTCATGAAGGTGGTGGGGATCAGCAGGCGCAGATCCTGTCCATTTACCGTGCCGCGTCCACTGATGCCGAAGTATTTCGGTTCGGGACTCAGGCGGATGCCGTATTTGTCGGCAAGCCGCTCCACAAACCACTGACCGGCATTGTGCCGGGTGGCCGCGTATTCGGGGCCTGGATTTCCAAGGCCGACGATCAGGCGAAGTGTGGTCATGGTGTGCTGCTGTCTTGGTGCGTCATCTGAATAAAAAAACGGGGCCCAGAGGCCCCGCTTTTGTCGTGCATCGGGCCGCGATTACGCGTCGGCCGTGCTCTTGTGCACGTTTGCGATCGGCTGATCGTAATCGTGACCAAGGGCCAGTGACGGAATTTCCACACCGGCTGGCAGGACGATGCTGGACAGATGCAGGGTGGTACCCACATGCACGTCCTTCATGTCCACAGCGATGTATTCCGGCAGGTTGGCCGGCAGACAGGCGATTTCCACTTCGTTGGCCATGATGGCCAGCGCGCCGCCTTCGGTCTTCACGCCAACACAGGTGTCCTGGTTCAGATAGTGCAGGGGCACCTTCATCACCAGCTTGTGGGTGGCGTCAACACGCAGGAAGTCAGCGTGCAGCGGGGTGTTCTTGGCCGGGTGACGCTGCAGGGACTTGATAACGGCCTGCTGCGGCTTGCCATCGATGTTGATGGTCAGCACGTGCGAGTAGAAGGCTTCGTTTTCCAGGGCCTTGACCAGTTCCTTCAGCTCGAGAGTGATGGACTGTGCAGCTTCCTTGCCACCGTAGATCACGGCGGGGAGTTTGGCTTCCAGACGACGCAGGCGGCGGCTCGCACCTTTCCCTTCGTCTGTCCGGGCCTGGGCATTCAGAGTAAAGCTAACGGCGGACATGTGATGTCTCCAGTTATGCCGTCATCACCCTGCGACCAGGTGTTGACGGGGTTCAAATCCGGGCGGGATTGCCCGGCAGTACATCGGCGGATGCGCAGGTGCTTACAGCACCTCGAACATCGCGCTGATGGATTCTTCGTTGTTGATGCGACGCACGGTCTCGGCCAGCATCGCGGACAGCGATACCTGACGGATGCGACCGGTGGCGAGCGCTTCCTCGGTGAGCGGAATGGTGTCGGTCACCACCAGCTCGTCGAGCACGGAATTCTTGATGTTGGCAATGGCCGGACCGGACAGCACGGCGTGCGTGCAATAGGCCAGTACGCGACGGGCGCCGTGTTCTTTCAGTGCGGCAGCCGCCTTGCACAGGGTGCCGGCAGTATCGACCATGTCATCCACGATGACGCAGTCACGGCCCTTCACTTCACCGATGATGTGCATCACCTGCGATTCGTTGGCCTTGGGACGGCGCTTGTCGATGATGGCCAGGTCGGCTTCGTCCAGCTGCTTGGCAACTGCACGTGCACGCACCACGCCACCCACGTCCGGCGACACCACCATCAGGTTGTCGTAACCCTGCTTCTGGATGTCGGCCAGCAGTACGGGCGAGGCATAAATGTTGTCGACCGGAATGTCGAAGAAGCCCTGGATCTGGTCGGCATGCAGATCGACGGTCAGCACGCGGTCCACGCCTACGGTCGTCAGCATGTCGGCGACGATCTTGGCCGTAATCGGCACACGCGCCGAACGGACACGACGGTCCTGACGGGCATAACCGAAATACGGAATCACCGCAGTGATGCGACCCGCCGAGGCACGGCGCAGGGCGTCGGCCATGACAATCATTTCCATCAGGTTGTCATTGGTGGGGTTGCACGTGGACTGCAGGACAAAAACGTCCTTGCCACGCACGTTGTCGTTGATCTCGATCTGGATTTCGCCATCAGAGAAGCGGCCCACATGCGCATCGCCCAGCGGCGTGTGCAGGTGAGTGGCGACCTTGCGGGCCAGTTCGGGATTGGCGTTGCCGGTAAACAGGACCAGATTGGGCATGACTGTGCTTTCGGCTGACTGGAAAAATGGCAGGGGCGGCTGGATTCGAACCAACGCATGGCGGGATCAAAACCCGCTGCCTTACCGCTTGGCGACGCCCCTAGGATTCTTGTTTCAGTGCGGCCAGCGCGACATGGGCAGGAGACTGGTTGCAGCCACGACTCACAAAGCCCGGAATGGGGCTGGTGGCCAGCAGGTGCTCCGCCGTTGCGCGATCCGGGCAGGCAATAAAACAGCAGGCGCCGGTCCCCGTCATGCGGGCGGTACCATGCTGAGCCAGCCAGTTCAGGGCCGCATCTACTTCAGGAGAGAGCTGGCGCACGATGTTTTCACAGTCGTTGCGAACGCTCCGGGCAAGCCCCCCCCCGAGAAAGGCGGCTACTGTAATGGCGGGGGTATGACGTGTCAATTGCGGGTGGCGGAAGACATCGGCGGTACTGACATGCGCATCCGGGGTCAGCACCAGATACCAGGGCTCCGGAATGTCGACCGGCGTCAGGCTTTCGCCGACGCCTTCGGCCCAGGCCGCCTGTCCGCGCACAAAGACCGGCACGTCGGCACCCAGGCTCAGGCCAAGCCCGGCCAGCTCATCCAGTGACAGGTTCAGAGACCAGAGGTGGTTGAGTCCCAGCAGGGCAGTGGCGGCATCCGACGAGCCGCCGCCAATGCCGCCGCCCATGGGCAGGCGCTTCTCCAGCAGGATGTCGGCACCAGCCGTGCAGCCGGTATGGGCTTGCAGCAGGCGGGCGGCCCGCACGATCAGGTTGCTCCCGGCCGGCACCCCGGGCAGTTCGGGGGACAGATGAATGTCGCCGTCCGTGCGGGTGCGGAAGTGCAGGGTGTCGGCCTGCTCCAGAAACTGGAAGACGGTCTGCAGCAGGTGATAGCCGTCCGGCCGGCGACCGGTGATGTGCAGGAACAGGTTGAGTTTGGCCGGTGCGGGCAGGGTCAGGTGCTTCATGGGGCGGTTTCGGTACGAATGTCGGTGCGCGTGTCGGGCGTGTGGTCAGCCTCGTCGGGCTGCCACTTCGAGACCACCACCGTCAGGCGGGTGTCGGGGCCGGTAATCATGATCTTCCGGGGCAGGGCCGGGTAGGTCTCATCCCATGCCGGAAAGGTCGCGATCCAGCCGTCCTCGGCAATCTGCATGACCTTGCCGTTGCTGTCGCGCTCCACCTGTGCTTCGGCTGTGGCCGGCCGGGCTTTCAGCCAGTGGGACAGGTAGGAGATGGGAGCGCTGTAGCCGGTGACGGCTTCCAGCAGTATTTCTGGAGAGCTGGCCTTGATCTCGCCCAGGTCGCCATTGCGCAGGGTGACACCATCAGGGCTGCCGCTGAGTTCGGTGTGGCCTGCGCCAAGAGGCCCTGACAGCGAAAGGGTGTAGAGGTCCCCGTCCTGATGCCAGGTGAAATAGAGGTTGCCACCGCGATCAGCCACGCGCAGCCCCATCTTGCCCTCGGCCAGCCATCGCGTCATGCGGGCGGTATCGGTGATCACCGGGGCAGGGGGGTGCAGCGCACAGCCGGAAAGCAGGCCGGCCAGTATCAGCAACAGAAAGAAGTGATGCCGCATCAGGGATCAAGCCGCATGCGTGTGCGGGGAATGTAGTCGCTGTCAGGATGCTGGCGCAGGGACTCGTTCCATAGCTTGCGTGCCTCTTCGCGCTGGCCGCGCTCCCAGAGCACTTCGCCAAGATGGGCGGCAATTTCATCGTCCGGATAAAGCTGGTAGGCACGGCGCAGATCAATCAGCGCACCTTCCGTGTCGCCGCGCTTGAACTTGACCCAGCCAATGCTGTCCAGGATGGCGGGGTCATCGGGTTTGAGTGCCTGCGCCCGACGGATATAGGCTTCTGCCTCATCAATACGGCCAGTCCGGTCCAGCAGGGTGTAGCCAAGCGCATTCAGGGCGCTGGCATTGTCCGGCTCCATGCGCAGTACTTCCCGCACATCGGCCTCGAACTGCTCCAGCTGGTTCTGGCGCTCTGCGACAAGTGCGCGGCTCAGCAGCAGCTGGGTGTCACCCGGGGTCAGTTGCAGGGCTTCATCGAGCAGGGCGCGTGCGCTGACGAAATCCTTGCGATTACTGAGCAGTTCGGCCTCCAGCTGGTACAGCGAAATGCGCAAATCGGGGAAGCGTGTACGGGCCTCGGCAAAGTGGCGGCGTGACTCTTCCGGCTGGTTCTGGCTGAGCAGCAGGTGGCTGATCTCTGCCATGGCCGGAAGATAATGCTGTCCGGGCGGGACATTTTCGTAGGCCGCAATGGCTTCGTC
>JACCDZ010016207.1_pt1 | contig 30080 bp, 36 predicted proteins | sample 7449551 | NCBI WGS metagenome assembly JACCDZ01 (sample SAMN15323452, study PRJNA562643) | freshwater metagenome | isolation source: river surface water | place: USA:Blue River Watershed | collected 2017-08-18 | reverse complement strand
CTATTATATTGGTCAGCTGTCCAACAAACTGTATTGAAAAGAGTACAAACTCCTCTTAATTCTTCAGAAACATATTTATCTCTTTCAAACATACCTTGCCAACCTTTACCATTTGGCACCATTAAACCAGCATAATCAAGGATAATAATAGGAACTGTTCCATATTTTTGGATATAGTTTCTAATAAACAATTCCAATTTCATTGCTGATAAAGTATTTGGTTGATAAAAGTGCACAGTAAATCTACCATAACCTCTTTCATCACATTTTTTTAAATGCATATAAATATCTGCTTCTCTATTAGGTATTTCATGAGTAGGTATTTTAGCAGAATGAGTAATATACCTTTTCATAATTTTAGCTTCTTTAAGCTCTAGAGAAATATAAACTACATCTTTACCTTGTTGAATATAATTCCAACTCAGATTAATTAAACCAATAGAATTATGATGTATCAATCCATCACTTGTTTGATATAAATGAGTATCCGAGGCAACTTGCAAATCATATAATTTAGTCCGGTTATTTATTTTATTAATTTTTGTAATAGTTTCATATTCACCATTTGATTTTTTAATTTTATCGCCTAGATTATAGTCATTTAAAAACTTTGTATGTAATCCATCATAAGATAATAAATGTTTATCTGCGGCTTTAAAAACATTTCCTGATTCAAATTGTAATTCGGTCATATTATCAAATTTAGTCACTAAACCTAAAACATCAATCCACTCATTATGTTCATTTTTAATTTTGAATTGTTCATCTACATTTAAAAGATATTCATCATCTGATGTATTAGAAAATTCTATATTTTTTAATTTTTCTAATTTATCAAATAGTTCACCAATAGATATTTGTACTTCAACATCATTATCAAATTCATTAATTACAGTCATAATATTCAACTCCTCTATTAGCTATTAAATTTTTTAGAAATGCTTTACCACAAATTAATTCAATTTGATTATTATTTTTTAAAGGTATATATTGTGGTATAATAGAATTTCTATGGTCCGTCATTATAACAATTAGATCTTTACTATTTAATAGAATAAAAAAATCAAATTCTGAATTTTTTATGTAATTTGTTAAAATAATAGCTGATCTTTCTAAATTATCATTGGTTGTTATATTAATCAATCCACAATCTATATTATTTAATTTTACATTAAATAATATATCTGTTTCTGTGGAATTAATTAAACTTAAATCATCTTTGGTGAATTTCATAGTGTCAATAATATATGTATTAAATAACTCTTCTATAATAAATCCTTTAATATTTTTTATATTATTTTACAATTTTTAGTAAAAGTTTTTTCAAAAAAAACATTTTCTCTAACATTGATAAAAAGAAAAAATGGATTAAAACTATATAAAAATAAGGAGTTAAATTTTTAAAAAGCGAATGACAATTGACTGAAAGAATTAAAGATCTTTAATTCTTTCATACAGATTTTTTGGTAACAGTATATTGATATTATTTTTATAATAATGGCATTTACCACCACCACTTTTAGCCAATAGGTAATTTAAAGATGGAACTGTAACACCACCTTCTAATTTTTCATCAACATTACTCCAACCAGAGGGAATAGTCATTTCATTAGATGTCAACATATCAAACAAATCTCTGAAACTATCTTTATTGGCGTTGATGGTAACACCTAATTTAACATCAAGATCTACATTAACTGCATCTTTAATTTTCTTTTCAATTTGACCATAATCTTCATCTGCTAATAATTCGATAGAGTCTTCAATAGCTGCCTTCATACTCATATTTTTAATAAATGCATTAAGGTAATCTTCTAAATATGCATGCGGCCATTGTTTTTTAATATCTAACCAATTAGATCTTGCCCCATCAATACCTAATTCTAAAAGAATGGCATCTTCTGGAGGAATACTTTTATAAGCCTCATAATATTCTTTTATGAATGATATAATCAGCTTGTTTATTTTAGATTCAAAAAAATCTTTTTCTAGGAATGTGATACCTTTTATAAATAAATCACTATTATTAAGTAATTGAGCGATAAGGGTTCTTTCTCTATCTTCGAGATCGATCAATTTACCTTCTTCAACCATTGCTGATTTTTGCTTCTTTTTTATTTTAGGTTTTGATTCTTCTTCTAATTCTGCTAATGCGTTTTCATATTCATCGAAATCTTCTTCCACAATCATACCTTTCTTAATTTTTATAATGTTATTTTACAAAAAAAAGACACAATATGAATATTAAGAAGATTTATAAATTATTTAGCAAAATCACAAACTATTTTTTTATCTGAACTTCTAATTTTAGAGTAAGGACAATAATTACAAGCATTACCAGGATTTGCGGGAAATAATTTTATATTATTTTGAGTAGGTATATCCATACCTTTTTTTACAATTTTATCAATGTGCGAATCTAGGCTAGCAGCATCGAATTCTCTTGTAACTATTTCTGCATGGTCAATATAGAAATAACTTAAAATAAATTTACTTCCACCTTCTAATTTTTGTAGAGCTTTAGCATATAACATAAGTTGCATAAAAGTATCATCATCATTACCTTTTATACTTCCTGTTTTCCAATCAATTATATGCAATGTATTTCCTATTTTAGCATAAAAATCGATATAACCTGCAAAGTCAGCATTTTTGCTGTATTTTTCATTGACTTCTAAACCATCAACTTCATTAGGATTAATATAAAGAGAGAAACCTCTTTCAGCTTGACCTTTATCCAAAATAGATTTAAGATAATCATTTTCAAATACACTAGAGCATCTACCCATAATTTGTTGTTTATCAACATCTGTAAGGGTTTCAGAATTAAATTTACATTCTATACCCTTTATTTTACTTTCGATATATTTGTGAGCGAATTGACCAATTTTAAAGAATTTTGGGTTATAATCTTCTTTATCAAAAGTTTCTTTAGCAAAATATTGGAGATAATATCTGTATGCACAAGTTTCAAACAATTTTATTTTAGAAAGCGAAAGACCTAATCCCTTGATAGGTGTAAGTCTAGCAGCTTCATTTAAAACAGATAATGTCATTACCAATTAACCTTACTAATAATTTTAATGTCTGCACGTGTACCACGTGTAGCATTTTTATCTTCTCTACCATTTGCATCAATATAAATATACTCATAATTAATATCATATAAAGCATTTTCTAAATCTTCAACTGTATAACCATCTAACTTTTTAGTGTGTGTTAAAATCACTACATCACCATTTTCTTCTTCATAATAATAATCACCTAAATTTTCAGCAGATATAAATTTTCTTAATATATCTCTAAACCCTTCCAATAATATGGTATTTTCAATTAATAATTCTTTTAATTTCATTTTTATTTTCCTTTGATTAAATCTTTTTCAATGTCTGTATTTACATATGTATGTGGCATAATACCATCATTAATATTTCTATTTATATCCCAAGTTGGGTATTTGATACCTTCGACACCTGGATTAAATAATTGACCATCAAACATATCAATTTGGTCAGTATATGGTTTCCAACTAGTGCGATTATCAAATACTATTATATAACCTGCTATTTGAATTGAATTCAAAGCATAGTTAAAGCCTACTGGGGAAGAGCTCCAAAAATTAATATCCACTCTATCAACATCTTCTATATTCAATAATTCAGATCTATCAATATCTCTTATTGATCCATTAATTATATTTAATACTCCACCTTTACCTTTTTCAAATGTTAAGCGTATCATAGTTTATTTTCCTTGAATAAGCGTTTTTTCAATATCTGTATTCACATAAGTATGCGAAATTATACTGCTAGTTGAATCAGGGGTTTTATCATATTTTGGATTTGATTTAATACCATCCATAGATGGATCAAAGGCACATTGAACATAAAGATAATATTGATCCACATATGATTGTAGTGTTTGAAGATTATCAAAAATTACTTCAATTCCAGTTTGTCCAACAATAAATCTCATATTATCTATATCAACAGCACAAGAGGGATCATTTAGAACGCTCCAATTAAATATAGTAATATCCTCTTTATTCCATTGAATATTGGTAATATTTTTATTTTTTTGTTTATCGAAAATCAATACCATCATAAACCTCTATTGTATTTTTCTTTTATTTATACAATATTATACAATAGAGATCAAAAAACAATCATAAAATTATTCTATCTTTTAATAATGCATCAACTGTAATCATTTTTTTTCTTATGAGATTGCAATAGGGTGTATTAATCCAACCACCATTATATGCACTTAATGCACTTAAATATGAGTTAGAGAATTTTTTATTTTTAGCTGTTTCATATAATAACACTAGGTAGTGACCAGCGATATCAGCACTAAATTTATGATTATGAAGTAAATTGTTGATTAGTATTTGGTCTTTGGAAGCATTGACAATTAAGGTTTTATTTATTTTTTTTAAATTAAGCATTTCTTGATGAATATGATTTAACCTATTCCTGACAATATCCGTATGATTATTTGATTTTTTTAATTGATTATATTTGTCATTAAGATTTTTAATTTGTTCTAAATTTCTTTTATAAGTGAAATATACTGATTTACCTTCATATACCATATGTCCATATTTTCTTGATAAATTTGGGTGACTTTTTATAACCATTTGGGCTGTAGCTACTTGAATTTGAAAATCACCAATCGAGCTAGTTAATGATTTCAATTGACTCTCTTTAGTAAAGGTATTGGCATTAAAATAATTTCCCCAATCACTTTCTTGACCCATAATACTTGCTAAAGTTTTTTCAAATGATTGTCCATCTGAAGTTTTAATGTTTTTACCAATGGTATAAACATCTTGAATCTTTTGGATTTGTTCATTTGTTAATCCAAAAGAGAAACCAACTGTAATTGCTAATAAAAATATAGCTCTTATCATATTAATTCTCCTTTTTTATTAATTTATAATAACAAAAATTGTCTAAAAACTATCTCAAATTTATATAGACAATGTTATTTATTTATAACCCACCTTAAAACATTATACAAAAATAAAAAATATTTTCTAAAAAATGTATAATTATAAGTATAAATATAAATTACCATTGTGTAAAATCGATATAACAAAGGATTGGATAATAAATGGATATGCAGGAAATTACGATAACATATGAAAATCTATTCAAATTGATAGAACTTGAAGAAAAAATTTCATATGTTAAAGAACAAGAGTATTTTCAATCAACACCTATACAAATAAAGAATGAAGATGGTCATTGGGTTAATGTAAAGGGTTTAATTATAAAAGAAACAGAAGCCCTAGAGCTTGAGATAGATGCCAATGAACGATTGGTATGTGCAAAAAATCATATATTACAAGTTGATAACAATCAATTAACATATGCTAAATCGTTAGCAGTTGGAGATTTAATCAAAAGCACTAAGCAAGATGAACCATATATAATAAGAAACATAAACAATTTAGATGAAAAACAAATAGTGTATGACATAGAAGTTGATAGTGAAGCTCATTTATATCAATGTGCAATGGGTATAGTACATCATAATACCTTATTAACATCAGCTATTATTCAATATGCTAATATGCTTAATATGAGAACTATAACAATTGTACCATCATCATCATTATTAAAACAAACTCACGATTATATTAAACAATTTGAAATACCTGTGGGTATGTTTGGAGCTGGAAAAAAAGATGACCAACCTAATATAGTTGCAACTTGGCAAACCTTACAAAATAACAAATCATTCATTAAAGATTTCGAATGTATCATTTGGGATGAATGTGTGCATCCTTCAAGTAAGATTACACTAGCTGATAACTCTGAAAAAAGAATTGATACTTTAGAAATAGGCGATTTAGTTAAGACTTTCAATGAAGAAACGAAACAAATTGAGAATAAACCCATTAAAAAAATACATAAGAATTTGATAAAGAGTCAAAATCAAAAGATGTTTAAGATTACTATGGAAGATGGAACAAATGTTGTATTGACTGGAAACCACGAAGTTTTAACTGATAATGGCTGGAAAAGAGCAGATGCATTAACACTAACAGATAATGTTATTAGTTTATCAGATCAAACAACACATTAAAAATTATTGTTAAAAATAAAGGTTTAATAAAATGAAAATAAAAAAAATAGAAGAAATATCATATGAAGGTGATGTATACAATTTGCATATTGAGGATAATCATAATTACTTTGTAGAGGGTAATTGTGTTAAAAATTGTCATGGTGCAAAAGCATATATAGCCCAACAAATAATGCAACAAGCAACAAATTCATATCTAAGATTGGGTTTAACAGGAACAGTACCTAAAGATCCATTGGATCGAGCCAATCTAATATCTGGATTTGGACCAGTTGTTTATGAAGTTAAAGCAAATGATTTACAAAAAAGAAATATTTTATCGAGTATACACATAAGTATATTTACATTGGTATATCCTAAAGAGTATATTAATTCATTTGTTGATTGGCACGATGAAACTACATTTTTGCAATCGAATGAAATGTATCAACACTTTATACAAGCACTTGCAGGAACTCTAGAGGGTAATACCTTAATACTTATGAAAAATATTGATCCTGCTAAAGATTTAGCAGATATGTTAAAGTGTACTTATATTTCCTCTAAATTAAGTGTAGAAAAAAGACAAGATAAATTCAATGAATTTGTACATGGTGGTAATCATACTGCCGTAGGTACATATTCATTATTATCTACTGGAATAGATATAGTACACATACACAATATTATCTTAGGACCTACTCCAGGTAAAAGTTTCGTAAAAACGATACAATCAATTGGTAGGGGTTTAAGAAGAAAGGAAGGTCAAAAAGAACATATTAATGTTGTTGATGTTACATCTAATTTAAAATTTGATAAAAAACATATTAAAGACCGAAAAACTTTTTATAAAGAGGCTAAATATCCATTTGAAGAAGATAAAATGGATGTAGGTCAGTTTAGGCTAAAAGGAAAAAGTTAATTTATTTTTAAGAACCTTTAATACTTTAATATTAAAAATTTTTATAATAATTATTTTGTCAATAGTTAAAAAGGTTAAGAAACTTATTCTTAACCTTGAAAAATTAATTTATCGATGCATCGATTTCTTGAATATCTTCTTGAATATCATTATCAGATAAATCTACTGTATTTTCTGAAACAACATCAATGTTTTCTTCAGATATTTTCTCTTCAACAAAGTTTATTTTAGTTTCAGGAATAACAACTACATTATTAATTTCCTCTAGCACTTTAAATTTGCTATTGAAGAAAATTCCTAATTTTTTATTTAGATTTTGTTTTGTTTTGTTTGACATATTCATTTTTAAATCCTCACTATTTTAATTATATTTATTATAAAATTATGTTTCAATTGTATAATAGAATATACCTATTAAATAGGATTTATGGGATATCTTTGAATATTAATAGAAATATGTAGTAATAGCCAAAGAATATTTTATAAATAAAAAAGAGATTTGAGTGTATACGCTCAGATTCTCACTTAAAACACATTAGGAGCTTTAGTATGGTAAATACTGAGAATCAATACGACAAATACTATGTGATAGATACAAATATCATTCTACAAGATGCGCATTCCCTGATAACCTTATCAGATTATTCCCAAAATTTAGTTATTATCCCTGAAACTGTTTTAGATGAATTGGATGCTAAAAAATCAGGATTTGATGAAATAAATTATCAGGCTAGAGAGTTTGCAAGATTATTAAGTGATGCAGAAGTAATTGATATGCATAGTGTTGCTGATGATTATAAAATTATCAAGATAAAAATAAATCATGGGTATAATGTCCGAGTAGATATTATATCAAAAGAGATGTATAAAGCTGAAACATCAAAGGCTATAGCAAGCAATATCTTAAATGATAGAAAAATATTAGAGATTGCTAAGTTTGCACAGGACCATTATTTAAATGATGAAAATAGAAAAAGTAATAAACTTGAATTTCTATCTTTGGATATAATGGCAAGAACAAGGGCTTTAAGTTTGAACATTCCTACAACCACATTGAAAGGGAAATCAGATGAGCGATTTGATTATTCTTTTCATAAGATTTTAGAAATTGATAATGATTATTCATCAACTTATTTTTCTGGGAAAGATATAATTGAAATAGATCCAGAGTATAAATGTTATAATTTTTCTTATACCTTTAGATTGTCATCAGGTAGAGAAGTATTAGGAGCAATACACAATGGAAAAATTGAATTGATAGATGAAGCTGAAATAAGAAGACAATATGTTTCACCAAAAAATAAAGAACAATTATTTTTCTCAAATGCTATTATTGATGACAGGTATCAAATTTTAGTAGTAGATGCTAAAGCAGGGTCTGGAAAAACATTACTAGCTTTATCTGGAGCTATGAAACAAGTTAAGAAAAAACAATATAGTAAAATTATCTATATTAGAAATTCAATTGAGTCTCTAGATAAAGGTGAAGATATTGGATATCTATCAGGTAATGATGAAAAGTTTAAAATTTATAATCATCCATTGATGGATAGTATAGAATATATAGTTAGAAGTGAGATGAAAAAGACTGTTAATAATAAGTCTGGAGCAAAAGTATCAGATGTACACCAACAAGCAGTTCAAGAAAAAGTTGAAGAAACTGTTGCTAAATATGGTATAGAAACATTGTGGACAGGTGAAGCAAGAGGAAGAACTATTACTGATGCAGTAATCATTATTGATGAAGCGCAAAATATGAGTAACAAAACTATGCAGTTAATGCTTACAAGAATAGACTCTAGTTGTAAAGTAATCGTATTAGGTTCTAATAACCAAATCGACAATTTCTATATAAATAAACATACGAATGGATTGTCAACATTGTTGAATTCAACTCAAAAGGAATACCCAGGCATCAAAATGTTCTCTATACAATTAAATAAAGTATTAAGAGGACCTATTACTGAATGGGCTGAAAGTATCTTTACGGGTGAATTTACCAAATAGAGTTACTTAAAAATTGATCTCTCCATTTTATTTAATTATTAGTGAATAAATGGAGAGATTCAATGATAGAAGAAAAAATTAAAAATATAATATTAACCAGCTCTAAAAATAGTATAACTATTCATTTAAAAAAATTACATGGATTTTTGGAATATTTAGAATCCTCTAAATTCAAAGATATTTATGAATTGATATTTTGTATACAAAATAATATACTTGATATACCGAAATGTGAATTAAATGGGTGTAACAATGATAAAAAATTCCATAAAGATACCAAATATTCTAGAGGGTGTTGTACTAATCATTCAAAGAAAGTGACTTCTAATGAAAAGTATGGGTGTGATAATCCTGCAAAATCAAAAGAGATCAAAGCTAAAATCAAAGATACTATATATAATAATCATGGTGGAAAACACCATATGCAAACCGATAAATACCAAAAGAAATTTTCAGAAATATCTAAAAATAATTCAATTATCAGAACAAATAAAACCCAAAAAAAAATATTAGAAAAATATGGTGTAAACCATTTCTCACAAACAGATGAATTTAAACAAAAAATTAAAAATACTATGTTAGATAGATATGGTATTGCACATAATTTTCAAAATGGTAGTAAAGCTCGAGAAAAAAGAAAAACCACTATGCTTATGAAGTATGGTGTTGAATATCCTTTACAAAATGAGATAATTAAAAATAAAGCAATTGAAAAATTTAAAGGTAACCATATAATACATAAATTAAAAGGTATTGAAGATGAATATAAACCATTATTTGATATTTCAGAATACAATGGCAATCAAAGTCTATATCAATGGCAATGCTGTAAATGCAATCTAGAGTTTAAATATAAAATAGAAGATGGTAAAAACCCAATTTGTCCTGTGTGTTATCCTAAAAATAGGTCTAATTTAGAAAAAGATTTGTTATCTTATTTTACACATATTAAAAAAATCAATACCAATGTTAGAAGAATAAAAAATGAGATTGGAAAAATAGTAGAATTTGATATTGAGTTCGATGATAAAATTTTTATTGAATTAAATGGTAACTATTGGCATAGTGAAAGCAATGGAAAAAATGAAAATTATCATATTGAAAAAACTTTAGTTGCCAATAAAAATAATAGACAATTAATCCATATTTTTGAAGATGAATGGTTATATAACAAAGACAAGATAATTTCCATTATTAATGCTAAATTAGGTTATTTTGTAGAGAGAATATATGCTAGAAATTGTCATATCAAAGAAATTGATAGTGAAACAAAAAATCAATTTCTAAAGACCAATCATTTACAAGGAGTCGATGAAGCAAGTATTGGATTAGGTTTATTTTATAATGATATATTGGTTTCTGTGATGACATTTGGTGAAAGTGATACATATCATCAATGGGAAATATACAGTTATTGTAATAAGTTAGGTTGTCAAGTAGTTGGTGGAGCTAGTAAGATATGGTCATATTTCAAAGCCAAGTATAAACCGATGTCAATAATAACCTATGCTGATAGAAGATATAGTGATGGTTCATTATATATTACACTTGGTTTTAGTAAAATCAATGAGTCAAAACCCAATTATTTTATTTTAGGTAAAAATAAATTAATTAGACAGTCCATAGAATTATGGCAAAAATATGATATTAAAGATAAATTGATTATTTTTAATGATTCATTATCTCTTTGGGATAACCTAAAAATTAATGGTTATGATAGAATTTGGGATTGTGGTAAGTTGGTATATGAATGGGTTTCAATGAACAATTAACTTTGGTTGTTAAGAGAAACTAACCAAAGTTTGTTCAATTATTCAAGTTTTAATTGGGTTGTAAGTTTTTTGTTGAATTGTATAGCGTTAAAACATTTAAAACCAAATTTTTTGAATACTGTCAGATTATCATCTTTATCATCAAAAGCTAAAAATGGTAGGTATTTACCACTATCAAATAATTCTTGTAATTTTTTTTCTTTTAGCACATGGTCAAGTTCTATAGAGTTTTCTCTATGCAATATCATATGGAAATGCAAACCATTTTTTTCTAAATATTGAAAATCTGATATTGATAAACTTCTGGCAGTTACAGCAATATTAGTAAATTGTGTTTTTTGAAATTCTTTAAATAATTCAACCAAAGGTAATAGTTTATCTTGCATTATATTTTCATGTGTGTTATTTTCAAGCCAATAATCAATATCTAAATCGTATGAAGAGTCTTTAAATTTATTCATTCTGTGGGAACTATCAATCAATGTATGGTCTAAATCAAAAATATTTACTAATTGTTGCATCTTAAATTTCCTTCTTCAAATATATTTTTATAACAGTAATTTGAAAGCGATTTTATTATTTTAAATAATTATTATTATACAAAATGTTTTATTAAAATATATTAAAAATTTATATGTTTTATTTATAAATACATAAAACAAATATATAAAGGATATAAATGAAATCAAAAGATGTATTAAGGCTACTTAAAATAACAAGACCAATATAAAATAAATATAAATATATTATATAATTAAAATAAAAGGAGGGATATAAATGTATTTAACATCAGTTACTAAACTAAAATTGAATAAACAACAATTTAAAGTAATAGATACTATGTCGTACAGAGCTAAAGCATTATATAACTCCTCTCTTTATGAAATAAATAAACACTTCCAAGATACTAAAGAATATTTGAATTACAATCATACAGATTTATTAATGAAAACCCATCTAGAAAATACAGTATATAAAAGCCTACCAGCTCAAATTTCACAGCAACTTATTAAGAAACTACATAAGGATTATTCTTCTTTCTTTGCTTTACTAAAGAAAAAACAAAATAAAGATTATGATAAACAAATAGATACTCCAAAATTCAAAAGAAAGGATGCTAGAAAAGAATTGATTTATACGAAATCTAAAACATCAGGTTCTTTTATATTTAAAGATGGTTGGATATATATTACAGTATCTGAAGATCTAAACAAAGGAAGATTAAAATTATGTAAAGTACCCAAGTATCTAAAAGACAAAGATTTTGATTCTGAGATTAAATACATAGAAATAGTTCCGAAATTAGACTACTATGAATTACATATTAAATATGAAGTAGAAGCTGATACTCAAAATAAACTAAATTCTAATTGGTGCTCAATAGATTTAGGGTTAAATAATTTATGTACTGTGACTTCTAATGCTCATAAACCTTATTTGATTAATGGTAGAGCGATTAAATCTATAAACCAAAAATACAATAAGATGATAGCTAAGACTAAATCTGCGACTAAAAAGTCACAAAATGCAAATACATCTAAGAAAATAAGACAATTATATAATAAGAGAGGTAATAAACTTAATAATGAAATCCATAAGATAAGTGATTTTATTGTTAAGTCTGTTCTTGAAAAGAAAATAGACTATGTTGTTATAGGATATAATAAGGAATGGAAACAAAATATTAATCTTGGTAAAAGAAATAATCAGAATTTTGTGCAGATACCATTCCATAAAATCCTTAATCATTTAACTTATAAACTTCAATTGAATGGAATAGAAATCCATCTACAAGAAGAGTCATATACATCTAAATGCAGTTATTTTGATAATGAAGAAATAAAAAAGCACGAGACCTATAAAGGTAACAGAAATAAGCGTGGTCTTTTTATAACTTCTACAGGTATTAGAATAAATGCAGATGTTAATGGTTCGTTAAATATTCATAGAAAGTTTATAGCAAAAGCAGCCAATGATGTTCCTAAAGAATCAGTTGGTATGGGGTTAGTTATGAACCCTATAAAGATAAATTTAAGAACTGAAAATTCATTAGAATTTTTATATTCTTTAATAAAATCTTTATAAAATAAAACTTAATCTATTAAAGGTTTTAATATTTTTTAATAGATTAATATTGTTTTGTATATAATAAGTTCTTAATTTATTGATTTTCTAAATTAACATAACCTTCACGAGATACATCTTCAGATAATTCAAAAGGTTTATTTTTAAATTGTTGTATTTCAAATGGAAACCCTGATATTTCATTAGTGTCAATATTAAGTTGAATACCATCAATACGTGTAAATGAAATAACATTATCAACAGTATTGATAATAATATTTTTATCCATTTCCGAATCATATATAAATTTAGCATCATCAATAATAATACATTTAGGATCCAAATTTGTAACCTCTATATCATCAATGGTATCAACAACAGGTTCGAAAAACATCAACCCTTCTTTATCATTAAATCGAGCTAGAGTAAATAACCATTCCAATTCAATTTCATTTTTTTTCATTATATCAATAAGATTCATTTATTTTTCCTTACTTAATGCATCTTTTCTTTTTGCAACAGCTGTAATAAGTATCCATTCTATTGCACTATCTAATTCTTTTAAATCAGCTTCTGGAAATTCAATAGAAAAAGATGAAATTAAATCAGGCTGCAAATCTACCTCAATACTATTTTTTTCATCATTTAAATTTATTTTTCTAACTAAACTATCCAAACCTTCAGTTTTAGCGTATTCTAACACAAAATTAGTATATTTTTCATTAATTTCTGGTAACATATTAGTACTCCTTAACCCCAGCCATTTTAATCAATTTAGCTTTAGACACACCAAAATGTCTAGCTATTTCAGTAATAGAGTAACCCTCCATAATCATAGTAGCGATTTTAGCTGGTACTTCATCTAATGCTTTTAATTCAGCTGTTTCGGGTATATATGCTTCTGATGATGATTCCATTTGAGATGAAAGCGTATCAAAAATATCAAAATCATCATTATCATTATTTTGAAAACCACTAGAAGTAGTTATAACTAAATTTTTACTATCATTAAACAGTTTATTGGCTACTTTTTGGGTGTATAAATTATAATGTTCTTTAGTAAATGGCTTAGTGCCATCTAAACCGTGTAATTTATTAAATTCGGGATCTTTAGTTATACCTTTTTTTGTTAAAGAATCAAAAGACTCATTATTTTTTCTTCTAAGCCAATTTTTTGCATCAACATTATTTTTGTATTTTGGTAACATTTCACATAGATATAAATCTATTTGTCGTTCAATTCTATTATGCGAAAATGTTGTAAATTTTGCAGTTTTTGAGTCCCAATCTCTATAAGCCCAAGCTAAACCAATATTAGCTGCGGAAATTAAATCCTCATAAGATACAGATGAATTACAAAATACTTTATATTTGTTAGCTATTTTATATTTCATACCTTCAACTGATTTGAAAGCTTCTTCCATGGACATAGTCTTATGTCCTGATGCGACAATTTTTTCACCTTTTTTCAATCTACCCTTTCTTTTTGTAGGCGCAGTATCAATTAATTCTTCAGTTTGTTTTTTCATTTTTTTATTGCTCACTTAATGGTTTAACACTCTATCTTTTAAAGAAGATAGGAAACTATATTTTTATGAAAGATCTTAAAAATTCGGACATATATCCTAATTTAATGTATATTAAATATACAAATATAAAGTTAAATTTATCTTAAAGAAGCGGGAATAAGGTCTTTGACATCTTTAAGGAATCTTTCATCAAATAAAATGGCAGTACTGGTAAGTCTGCAACTAATATTTCTTTTTTTAAGTTCCTTAACTAAGTCCTGCTTATCTTGTTCTGAGAATTTCGCAGTAGATAATTTTTGAAATCTGATGTTTTCTATATTTGACATCTATAACTCCTTTTATCATAACTTTATTTATATTAAAATTCAGATACAAAGTCAAACTTTCTATTAATCAATAGAAAGTTTTTTAACTTTTTTAACGATTCTTCTAAATATTTCCTTACCTGGAGCAATTTCAGCTAAGTTGTCGAATTTTTTAGAATTTTTATCTTCTGATTCAACTTGTAATTCTTTAATAAATGCCGCCAATTGTTCTATCGAGATAGCGTGTAAATAACAAACTAATGGGTATGCATCTTCAAATTTAATTTTACCACTATCATCTAAGTATGCTGTCATCATATTACTAGATAATTCTTTTAATAATGGCATTTCTAACGGATCAATTATTTTTTTAATTTTCTCTGCTACATCATCAACAGCTTCAACTGTTTTTGCACCAAATTTCTTAACAGCTTTAGGATATTCTTTTAAGCATAATTTAGCCACATCATCTACTGTAACTATTACAGAGTTTTCTCTGTAGTATGTTTGGAATTGAGCACCAACTGTATGACCAATTTTACCAGCAATTAGATTGTATAATAATGCGTGATTATCAATATTTTTATCTTCATAAGATTTTAATAACTCACTTAATTTTGACCAAGATCTAGGTGTTGGGAAAATTGGAGCATTTTCATCTTTAACATATAATTTATCTTTAGAATTAGATATGTATGAAATAATAGTTTTATGAATACCATTAGCAGATGCCCATTCTAACCAACTATCAGCATTAACATGTAATTTAAAGTATAAAAATCTATCTAAAAGAGCTGGATCTAATTCATCTACTTGATAAAAACCATCAGATGGATTTACAGCTGCGACAACGAATGTATCAAAAGACACACCATTAACTACAGTTTTCGGTAATCTATGTTCGTGAATTTGTTTATCAAGAACTAATTGTAATGCCGCCTGTCTTACTTCAGTTTGAGCTCTATTTAACTCATCTAAAAATAATACACATCTTTTACCATCTTTAGCCGCCTCTTCCATTCTATGTAACCAAATTGGTTTAGACCAAGTTGTTAAAGCGTGGTTACTAGCATCTCTTTCTAAAGTAGGAATACCAATTAAGTCTGCTACTTCTTGATGCGATAAAAACAATGGTTCAACATGAAAGTTATTTTTTTGAGCGAATGCATAAACAGATTCAGATTTACCAATACCGTGGTCACCTTCAACAATTACTGATACTGTTGTATCACAAGCAATCTTATAAATGTTTTCCAATTGAGATGAATTTTCAAATTTTTTAGCGTTTAATTCAGCCATTTTTTGTTACCTTCTTTTTAATTTATATGTAGTAATTATAATTGAAATAACCTTAAAAAAAGATTAAATCAAAAACCTTAATTAGATATATTATAACTATAGATATATTATAACTATAGATATATTATAACTAAAGATTTATAAAGATAAACTTAAATTAGTTTATCTTTATTTTCTTCTATAAATTCTAATAAATCATTGAGTATTTTTTGTTGGTTTCTGAAAACCGGAGGTAGATCATATATAGAATAAAATTTTACCAATACATTTTCTTTATCATGATCAGGGACTTCACCCTTTTCATTTATTTTATTTTTATTTTTCTCAGTTATAGAAACTATAGCAGGCCAAATAAATATTTTCTTTTTAGGGTTATTTTGTATGAAAAATATATTCTCATCTAATAACTCAACATCTAAACCACCACTTTCTTCACTAAATTCTCTTTTAGCAGCTTCTAGTTTGGTTTCATTCGGTTCCATCTGACCTTTTAGAAAACCCATACCATAAAAACCTGCATTTACAGGTTTACAAAGTAAAATTTCTAAGGAATCATTTTTTTTTCTAATAGCTGCTATGCCACATGAAATTGTTTTAGGCATTTAAAACTCCCTACTTAACTGCTAAGTCTGGATACTCCACTTGTATTAATTCTAATTCTTCAAAATAATTTGTATCTTGAATGGTTTGAAAGTAATTTTTAACATCGTCTAATTGAAAAGTATCATTTTTATTTTCAGACTTAGTAATGGCTGATTGTTCTTTTTCTTTAAGACTTTTATAAACACCCGCCATTTGTTCCGCAACTCTGTGCAACCTCACAAGCTTATGAAATCTAGCTAATTTTTTATCAATAAAAACACCATAAGAGTCAAGTACTTCTGGTTTCTTTTTAGCTTTAGAAACTCTTTCGGCAAAGACTTCATTTTCTGCATCTGGGTATCTTTTATCAAAAACTAGTATTTCTGGAAACATTTTATCATTATCTTTATTAACTTTTTCAAAATTAATATTTTCTTTGTCCCAATCTTTTACTATATATTCAACTGTTTTAACAGTTAATCCTAAAACTCTTTTATTTTTATTATCAATTCTAGGATTCTGAATAACATAATAAACTTTATTGGGATTATGCTTCCAAGCTTCTTCAATAGTTAATTTATTAACCATAATTATCCTTTTTTTTTGGAATTTTTATTTCATTATAAAATAACTTATCTTAATTTATTATTAAAATAACATATCCATTATATTATTTTGGGTATTAATGTATTGTGTTACATTTTTAGCTCGAGCAAATTTGTATTTGTTTACAGCTAAATCTCTCCAATCAATATAATCACCAAATGTTTTAACATTTGAAAGACCACTATAAAATTTAAAATATTTGTCATTATGAAAAATATCAAAGAAACTTATTTTATCTTCTATGAAATCTTCCAAAAGTCTTATATATTTAAAAATATTAAATAATATATGCATCTGAATAACATTAACATTTTTAATATAATCTTCTTCAGACCGTTCTTTTAACTGTTTAGCTGGGGAATTAATACCTTCACTATCATATATCGAATGTTTAAAAACATCTTCTAAATCAATAAAATTGAATGTTTCACAATCTGACCAAAAGTCAATCATTTCATTAAATCGATCTTCAACATATTTATTTCTTTTTAAACCCAATCTATGAATTTTGTTATTATTTAATAAATGTTGTGTATTTCTTTGTACTTCACCATATACATAGCTTTGAGTATGGTAAGAGCTATCAAACGAAAGTCTATCCATATCTTTAATCAAACCATTTCTCACAACTGTTAAAATAGGTGCTAATCTATCTATACCACTAACTCCTAAGAGATGGGTGTGTTGTTTTAAACGATTTGGTATATCCATATTTTGTAAAGCCATAAAACTATCTAATGTACCAAACCCATTTCCGTGAGCAGAACCACAAGCAATAGCACCGATTTCGGATAAATCTTGTTTATTGATTTGTGCTAACATACCTTTGGTGTATGTATTGATTTGTTCATGGTCGAATCCTTGGATAATAGGTATTATCTTTGTTGTGGTATTCAAACTTTTAAAAATATCAATATGTTCTTGTAAATTTTCACCAGCTTTTATACCATATGGATTTACCCATTCTTGAACATAAGTTCGTGTTTTATCTGAATTTCTAAAGGCAGGAATTTCATCAAAAGAAAAAGCAAAATCGCTATTCATAGCTTGAAATGTATAGATTTTTCTTTTTAATTCATCATTAACAATAGCACCAGTATTAACAATTTGTAAACCACCACTATCAGCATATTGAAATGTATGTAAACCATGGGTTTCATTAAAATTTATCGCTGTTTTTAATCTATCAACCATCTTATCTTCAGTATATGCATTAAATAATCCTGAAAAAATGAGTTTATTATCTTTAAATTGATCCATCACAAATTTTAAATTTTTTTGAAACAAATTGGTAGTGGCAGTTAATAATGTTGGGTTGCTATTAGTCAACTGATATAAAATAATCCACGCTGATTCTACATATTCTAACTTAATTTTATCTAACAATGAAATTCCTTTTTTAATTTTTCACCAATATATATTTTACAAAAAAAATTTTATCTTCTAATTATTTTTTCCATGATATCAGGTTGTTGTGACCAGTCACTTCTTATAGTTGGTGAAAATGAAATAATATTGAATTTATCTCTTAATATATCCGTGTCATATATAATGATTGATGATTTTGAATCAATATTTATTTCGATATTTTCTAATATAAAACTTTTGTGTTGATCAGTCTCAGTAAGATAATTATATATTACTTTAATTAAAAATCTAAATTCATCACAATGATTAAGATCTTTATCAATTAAAATAAATTTTGAGTGTTGTTGTTGAGTTTTTATTAATTCATTAAATGGTTTATTTTTATTAATAAATTTAAAACCATTTAAAGAGTTCATTAACATTTCAAGGATATCAATGTCAACTAATTTAATATTATTCTGTTTTATTGAAAAATTAATAACAATATTACCAAAACAGTTTTTAAGCGTCATTTAATCCCTTTTCATACATACGAACATTTTTTTAAGTGGGTCTCTAAATATTTTTACAAAACCATCATTATTTTGTGCAAATGGAGATAATGATGATATTTTACAAAATATTTCTTTATATTTTTCAAATTCTATTGAATCAAGTGATATATCTGATATATCGCCTTCTTGACCAAAATATCCACCTTCTAATTCAAAACCATAAGTTTGAGGGTTAGCAAGTATTTGGTTTAAGAAAATTGGTAATCTGCTTTCGAACATTTCAAGTTCTTCAATAACAGTATTTTTTCTTTGTATATCACCATATAATCCAGCTTCATTATCATCAAAATATCTATTTTTCTCATTGTTAGAAAAAATTGTATTGAATCTATAACTCACAAGAGCCGATTTAAGATTTTTACTACTTGTCCAATCAATAATTTTTTTAAAATCATCATACCAATAAAAATAATTCATTTTTATAACAATTTCGTCAAAATAACCATTAATAAAATATTTTTCAGCAATAATATCTAAATATTTAGAATTTTCCTCATTGTAAATATCATAATCATTAATTGTTAAAACAAATGAAAATTTTTCCCAATATTTTTTAGATATTAAATTCAATGGTTCTTGCCAAAAGGTAGTATGATCATATTTAGTTATATTATGGTTAGCATTATATGCTCTTATCATATCTTTTGTTTTTAAATCTGAAAGATCTTCCCATCTTTTCAAAATATCAATAGTGTCTTCAATCATTATTTTTTGAACCCTAGAGTTATAAAGGTTATCAGCAACATAATATAAAAATATGTCATCAAGGTAGTTATCCCAACTTGCGGTGGTCACATTGTATGAATTTAATGCCTCTAACACCAAGGAATATTTTTGGTTTATTAAACTATTTTGAGTATTTACTTTAGATAAACTAAAAGCGTCTTTAATAATAATTTGATCAGTTGATATTTCATGCACACCAAAATTAAATTTAGTTGGATCATCATAAATCATAGCAGGTTTATCTGAGAATTCTTTAATACAAATAGTCTTTTCACTATCAATAAAATTTTTAATCATAGCCAGTATATGTATTCGTAAAAATTTTGTGTTTGTAAGCATTGTATCCCATTCATCTTGAGGATATACTTTCATAATTACATCGGTATAAAGTGTATTAGAATTATCCGTAATATTATCTTCATAGGAAAGTGTTTTAGACATTGCAAGACTCCATTAATTCTTTTGTTTATTTATTAATGGTTTAAGAAATATGGAATGTAATTTTACTTTCCATATTTCTTCTTTATTTCTTTTAATTCGGCAATATATATTGATTTTTGACGAACAACATCATTAATTATATCTTGATAATCTTGGTTTTGATTTTCTAATTCGGCAATTCTATCTTTTGCTTTATTATATTCTTCTTCAGTAAATCTATAAACTGGTAAAGATGATATATATTCAACATCAATAATACCAATTTTAGTAATAAAATCAACTAATTCAGATTTATTTTTAACATTTTTAGCTTGTCCACCTAAATCATTATCAATAGCAAGGATAACATCATTCAATCTACTCATTTCATTTAAATTTAATTGAATAAATCTTTCATATCTTGTTGGATAAAAAGATAATCGCCAATTAGTGTAATCTGTAATAAATTTTGCAGCATCGGAATATTCAACAACTGATTGAGATGTTACTGAATCAAGCACTATAATTCTTTCAGTAACCCCTGTAGTCAAACCTAATTTTCTTGATGCGAATTCACCATTTTTATTTTTAAGAGCGGCTCTTTTAAATTCCACAATGATGTTTATATCTGCTTTAGATTTATCAGTATAATCAACAATATGACCCTTACTAACCATTTTAGCTAAATTTTCAACAATTTTTGCATGTGACATACCAAAAGGTAACTTTGTGATTTTGGCAGTAGATGTATCTAAAACTTCACATTCACCTAAGAACTGATATTTATTTGGAAATTCATCATTTCTTATTGCTCTATTATCAATAGGTTTAGAATAAGGTAATGGATTGATAACTGGTTTACCTTGTAATACATTTAATTGTTCTTCAATTAAATCATTTAAATCTCTTGGTAATATCGTAGTAGAATAACCTGTTGCAATACCTTGAATACCATTTAATAATAAAATTGGTACAAGAGGCAATAACATAGTAGGTTCTATATCAGTTTCATCATAAGATGGTTTCAATTCTACAATTTCCCAATCTTTAAAAATAACATCTTTTGTAAAGTTACTAATTTTAGAAGAAACATATCTTGGACTACCAAATGCAGTAGGGTTAATTCTAGTACCAAAAGCTCCATGCCCATCAAAAAATGAAACATTATTACAATATGGGCCACTCATTTGATTAATTGCTTCAGCAATAGATGAATTATGTACTACTAAATTATTATTATTTGCTTTTATACATAAATTATTATAATCAGGTACGGTTATATCATATAACTGTGTTGGAGCATCAGTTTTTATTCTTTTTATTGATTTAATTTTCATTTTTATCCTTTAAATATTCTATAATTTAATATAATTATTATACAAAAATTTCATAGCGAATTATATAAATTCCTTTTCATCAATTGAATTCATTTTGTTATCATAAATTCTAAATTCAAATTGAAATCCCATCTCTAAACATCTTGATTTTTTAATAACATTGGTTGCTAAGTGTAACATCATAGTTCTTACACTTTTGACTTCAATTATTTTATTATCTTTTGGAATAAAAATATCAGGAAAATATCTATGTTGTAATCCATCAATGCCTACATACCATATTTCAGGCATTTTATGTGAAGCTATAATTAATTCAGATTCATCGTATAATTGCAATAATCTATCAATTTCAAATGGCTCATAACCTAAAACATATTCTATATGGCCGCTAGGCATTATATATTTTTTTCTTTTGAATGATGTCTTTATTTTTTTTTCATGTATTACATTATTTTGGCTAGGATTCTCAACACCAAATTTTTCCAAATTGGTTTCCTTTATTTTTTCCTTTGTTTGAGACAATTGAAAAATATTAGAAACACCATATTTATTTTTGATATTTTCATCTTGTTTTTTTCTTAATTCGCTTTTTTGAAAATTATGTATAACGCCATATTTTTTAAACATTGTGTTTTCGCAAGATTCTCTACCAGGATGACCTTTATTCCAATTATGTGAATAACCGTATTTTTCTAAATTAGTTTGTTCTCTTGCTTTTTTAGTACAATCTAAGGAACAAGTATCACCATTTTTCCCATGTCTATTTTCACAAATAATACAAACTTTGAAACAGTCATCACAAAATTTTAATTTCTCAGGATTTATTCTGTTATTTTCTAATCTATTTTTTGGTCTTGTAAAATAAGTATCACAATGATAACATTTAAATTCCTTATTTCTTTTCATATATCTTAATTGTGTTTATATTAGTGAAACGATCAATCTCTTAAAATGATTGTATTGAATGATTTTCGGTTAGTTCATGTGCTTCTAAATAAGTTACACCATCATCTAACAGAAATTTATGATCTAAAGATGTTGTAATCTTTGCACCATTTTCAAATTCTATTTCAATAAGTTCATCAACTATTTTACCATTTGTAGGTTTAGCTGCAGTTGTAACATATTCAGCTTTTTCTCTATCATAGGCTTTGATTAAAAGCTCTTTATTTGGATTTTGTTCAACCCAATCACCAATTTTAATATGATTTCCATCAGCCAATAATACTTCTGTATTATATTCTAAGCAGTCACCATGTGGGTGGATAGCCATAACTTGACCTGTTAATTTTGCAACTTTTTCAAATTTTGAAACAGCTCTTAATTGCCACAAACATCTTTGTTGAACTGGTTTCATACCATTGAAAAATGGAATTGCTCTTTGTTGCAGTGTATATATCGCAAAATTTCTATGCTCTGATTCTAAATAAGCACCAACTGATTCATTTTTTACATTTTGAATAATGTTATTAACATCAAAACTCGTCGACATCTCTATTCTCCTTAACTATTTTATATATTTATTATACAATTTATATGAGAAATTCTGGATATTTTTCTGACAATTCTCTAAATTCATCTATTATTTTTTTAAAGGTATTAGGCATGTAAAAAGAAAACGCTGATGCTTGCATTTCATCTATTTTAATTTTTAAAAAAATAAGTTTAGTTTTAATAGGATCATTAAAAATTAAACGATTATTAATTGTATAATATTCACCATTAAATATTAGGAGATCATTTCTTATATTGTAGAGCATTTCATTTTCTGTTGTATCAAATATGAATGACCCTATTGGTAAAGATATATTTCCTAGATCATATGGTATTTCAGGTTTTAAATTTTTAGATTTTGAACTTTTTAAAATATAGAACATGTTTGCACCTAAGTTATAATATAATACCATTTTACAAAAAATATATTATAAATAAATAATATAAAGAATTTTAAGGAGATCATATGAAATTAAAAGAGTTATTAGTGGAACTTGAAAGTTCTGAATTAGCAGACAGGAATAGAGAAAGTTCAGGTGATATATTTATGAAACAAATTGCTGCAGATAACAATGGGCGTAAAATAGACATACAGTTCAAAGATGGTTATGGAACTGCAGTAATTTATTTTGATGAAGGAAATTTTGTGCATGTTGAAAATATCGAAATTGAAGAGAATGAACATTCTGTTGAAATTGACCTAGAAGAATTAGCTGATATGGTTGTAAAGGCTGTAGATGATAAAATAGATAATTTAATTGATGATAATACAAAAATACCTGATGAAATTGATTTAAAGACTTCTTTACCTGTAAAATAAGGATTTATTTCCTTATTTTATAGTGCGGACATCAACATCATAATTATTGATTGTTCACCTGCTCCCAAGGAACTTAAACTTTTTTCTTCATTTTTAGAATTTATATAATATAATTTCCCTGCTGGTTGATCAACTTTTATATTAACTAAATCCAAACCATTTAAAATTTGATCACCACCACCAAGTATTTTTAACATATTTAGCATTTCATTTGTTTTTTCAAATTTAACAAGTGATGTTTCAATTGCAAAAATATCATATAATTTATACCATTCACTTAAAGCCTCTAAATTTGACCAACTAGTTATATCTGTGATATTCAGCATTTTTTTAGTTTTCAAATATCTTTCTATATTATTAAAATCTCTAGCATCTTTAGATAAATAAGTTGCTTTTCCACCTGGTTGAGCATCATCAGGCCAAGACATATTCAAATCAGTTATAATACCATTTAATATAGTATATTTGATAGAATAGAAAGAAACTTTTAATAGGTCATCTCTTTGATGCCATTCAAATTCACCTGTAAAATTTTGCTCAGAAAAAGTATTATCTAAGATAAATTTGAATATTTCATTATCTGTTTTATCATTATCTTTAATACCTGTAATCTTTTCAACTAATTTCATATTAAAAAAGGTATGTGTAGCCCATAGTAATTTTTGAATTAATGATTTACCTGAATTATTAAGACCTGTTAAAATAGTTAGTTTTTTAAAAGTCATATCTGTAGTTAAACTCATTGGACTAGATATTGTACATTTAACATCAGTAAAACCAGAAAATGTTTTTAAGCTATTATCATAATACTCGTTCATATTTAAATCCTTTAATTCTCAAATGGTTATTACATATATTATAACCATATTAACCTTAAAGACTAATTAATCCATATAATACCTAATGAAAATAAAATATCTAAAATTGAAAATAAAATATCTAAAATAGGTATTAATATAATTATATATATATATATTTATCCACATATCACTTGTTATTGGTTTACGGTGTCTTTTTCTTTTTTTATCATCATATTCATATATAGACATAATTTGACCTCCAATCAAATATAATAAGTTAATTTATTTATTTACTTTTTATCAATCCTCTGCCGGAAAATTTTGAAGAATATGAATGATTAGGATTTATTAGGACTGGTAGAAAATCAGTTAATAGCTGAGGGATTAATCCTCAGCTTAAGCAGATTTCTTATCATAAAATCGTAGTGTATGTTCTCTTTGTCTAGCTTCACTAAATGCAGAAACTCTTTTCAAATATCCTATAATTCTTGTTCCATAATCAATATTTTTTGATTCACATTTCGGACAAGCTCTTAAAGTTCTTTTATCAATATTTGCACATTCATTACAAATAGTTATCTTTATATTGAAGCAGAAATAATCACAACCAACTTTTGCCGCAACATTTAATAATTTTCTAAAACCTTCTTTAGTTGGTGCTTGTTCTAAATTGCAGTGATACGCCGAACCACCATCTAAGAATTGCATAAATTCTTTTCCATGAAGAACAAATTTTTCAGTACTTGAAATAGTATCATCTTCAACTAAATACATATAAGAATTATAGCACTCTCTAGTTGTTACATAACCATCTTTTTTATCCCATTTTGAGTTCTTTACACCTAAATTTTCGGCTGGAACAAATTCAGTATTGAACTTGTAACCAGTAATTGCCGACATTTTTTTATTTTCATCGGAAATAGTTTTTAATAATTTAGACGCAAATGACATATATTCATCATTAACCGATATTGTCATACCTAAAAATTCAGCCGCTTCTACCAATCCATTTATACCAAGTGTTAAAAATTGCTTGTCTAGTGAAATAAAACCTGCGTCATATACTGGTAACATTCCAGCATCTTTATATTTTTGAACAAGATGTCTAAAACCAATTTGATATTTATGAATTTTATGGGTCTGTTCTCTTATTGCATCAAATATATCTATTTTATTAATTACCGCATCTTGAATAATTCTATTTAAATTCATTGTAATAACATTAATACTACCCGTTGCAACACCGCCAGCACCCAATGAATAACTAAAATCATTCAATTGATCACTAACATCATTCTTTAGACGACAACAACTTGAAAGTGCATGAGCATTTTCACTCATAAAAATAAAGAATGAATTACCTTCTGATAATTCTGTTGTTATAAAATCCTCAAATGCTTTATCAACCATTGCTTTTCCATCAGTTAAACATGCTGCCGTAACAACTGGATATGTTAAAATAGCTTTAGTTCTTTCAACATTAAACCATTTCATAAAAAATCTTTGCAATTTATCAAGTGACTCATAAGATGGTTTTGTAAAATCTGGAAATGCAAAATCACCAAACATTGCTTCAAAATATGGCTTGTCATAAATAGAAATATTCCAAAAAACCGACTGATAACCTCTTGCTGCTGCGGGTTGATTAATACTATAAACCACATGCTGTAATGATTCTTCAATAATACCTTTATGCGTTACTAGATAATCATCTCCATAATCTTTTCTTGCAAAATAATCAAAATACATAAGCCATTCAACTGTCGCAACAGCTCCGGCAAACTGAGCCGCAGTAGCAAAAACAAAATTAATAAAAGTTCCATTAAACGAAGATAGATGATTTGGTGCTTTTGATTCGCCACCTAATTTTGTTACACCATCAAGTAAAAATGGATACATTGTTACTGATACACAATATGGTTTTAAGCTTGTTTCATCATGTGTATAAATAATATGTTTTTCTAACTGATCGATATATTCAAAAGAAAAATCTTGACCATATAATGCTTCTAATTCTCTTCTTACAAGTTCTCTATTGATTTGAATATTTATATCTTTATGAATTTCGGCTTCCATAGTTGCTATATTTTTAGAATCAACATTTGCGTTAGCATCGAATTTTGAACCTTCTGCCGCATTTGATGATGTTAAATATTCATCAATGAATCTTAATTTTTTATTTAATTGTGCATAATCTAATTTTACCATTTTTTTGTTCCTCAGAATTATTTTTTATGAAATTATTTAGTGATGCTTTGCAATTTTTTTAAAAAATAAATGTAAAATTATAGTAAAATAGTGTTAATTATAGATAATTCAGTTAAAGTAATGTTAAAAAAAAATAAGGATTTAAAAAATGATAGAGCTTGATAATAAAAAATATTTTACTGTAAAAGAAGTTGCTGAAAAATTAAATGTGACAATTGGTAGGATTGCTCAATTAAGACGTAGTGGTAAATTAAAAAGTATTAAAGTGAGTGAACGTAAATATCTAATAAGTGAAGAGGCTATCAAACAATATATTTTATTTGCGGCGTATTGATTATTTTAGTGAAAATATTTCATTTCATTAAAAAATGATAATTAAAATATTTTTAATTATCATCTTCAATTAATTTCAAAGTTCTCTCAAACCCAATATATTCTCTATTAAATAACTCAAAAGCTTCAGCCACCATATTCATAAAAGAAAAAAATGTAAAATAATTAATAAACAAAAGGAATCATATGTATTTTTCATATCCACAAGAAACATATTCTGAAATACCAGATGAAATTTCATTGGCTATTTCTATAAGTGGTTGTAGTCTAGCTTGTAAGGGCTGTCATAGTACTGAAACATGGAATCCAGAATTTGGGCGAGAATTAACAACTGATGAACTGGATAAATTATTTAAGAAATATAAATATTCAACAGCTGTGCTATTTTATGGTGGTGAATGGAATCTTGAAGAGTTAGAATATTTTATTGAATATACTAAAAAATATAATAAAAAAGTTTGTTTGTATACGGGTTTAGAGTTGGAAGATTTTTCTGATGATTTTATAAACAAATTGGATTTTATAAAAGTAGGAAAATATAATCAGCAACTTGGTGGCTTGCAATCCAAAAAAACAAATCAAAAATTTTTTAAGATTGAACAAGGCGAATTAATAGATTGGACATATAAATTCCAAGTATAAGAAAAATTATACTTGGAATTAGTCTAGATCTGTTAGTTCTATAACTTGAACTTCCGCATTTTTGTTTTCAGATTTATATCCTAATGGGTTACACATCAACCATGTGTTATGGTGTTTGAAAAAATAATTATCATGTGTATGTCCATAAATCCATAATTTTGGAGCTTTTGCTTTTTCTAACATCCATGCACCATCAAAATAATAAAAACCCGTTTCTGGTTTTTGAAATGATATAGGTAGGTTTGGTGGAACGACCGGCCCAATGTGAGTGATGAAAATATCACATTCTTCAACTATTTTTAATATTTTTTCTTCTTCTTTTTTAAAGAACAAAAATGGATCGAAAGAATATCTCGGTTGACCGTAATTTCCATAACCATAAATATATGTTCTTGAATCATTTAATTCAGGCATTTTATCAGTACCAATGATTCTTGTGGCGTCATTCATAGTATCTTTCCATTTATGTAAAGCGTGAAAATGATCATAATTAAACATTTTTTTCATATATGAAAAATCATACCAACCACACGTCCCTCCGAAAGTCACAGTAAGTTTTTCATCTGTAAATTCTGATACCAATTTTTTAAATTCACTTTCTGTCATGATAAACCTTTTTATTTTATTATACCATATTTTACATTAAAGAATTATTAAATTTATTTGAGATAATTAGGAAAGTTTCATAAATTGGTATTTAAAAAGTATAAATAAGATAGAAAAAAGAGTAATCTATTAAAACTGCACATTTTAATAGAAATTTCCAGAGTAATGGAAACTGTCCTCTTATCAATTATTATACAATTCATAAGGAGTAAATTATGAAAAAAGATTACAATTACCACTATGTTTATAGAATAACAAATATAGTAACTGGGTATCATTACTATGGAAGCAAAAGTTGTAATGAACAACCAAAAGAAAATATTGGAAAAAGATACTTTTCAACCAGTACAAACAACTTGTTTATTCAAGATCAAAAGAATAATCCTCAAGATTACAAATATAAGATTATCAAAATTTTTGAAACGACTAGAGAATATGCTACTCAATTAGAAGTAGATTTACATAAAAAGTTTGATGTAAAGAATCATCCCAAATTTATCAATAAAGCTAATCAAACATCTACAAAATTTAATACTAATCATTTAAAAGGTGAGAAAAACCATTTTTATGGTAAAACACATTCAACAGAAACTAAAAAAATATTATCTGATCAAAGAAAAGGACAGAATACTGGAAAGGATAATCATTTTTATGGTAAAAAACATTCCAAAGAATCTTTAGAGAAAATGTCTAATATTAAAAAAGGTTTAGTATCTGTCGAAGACAAAAATGGTAATAGATTTACTGTTGATAAAAATGATGTAAGAATAAATTCTGGAGAATTAGTTACTACAAATAAATTAAATGCTCAACAAGAATGGTTTAGAAAGAAATTATCCGAAAATCATGCTGATATTTCTGGAGCGAAGAACCCGAGAGCTAAGAAAATAGAGATTTATAACTCAAAAGATGAATTGATGTATCAGTCACATGGTAATTTTAAACAAATTTGTGATGATAATGATTTGCCATTTAGTCAATTATACATGGGTAAAAATAAAATAAGATATGCCTTTGATAACATGACTCCACAAACTGAAACGAAACATAGAAAGAAAGGAATTTATCCTAAATTTAAAGGTTGGTATGCAAAAGTGGTTGATTAAGATAAAAAATCAACCATATCTTTTACTGTTTTGAATTTGTTTCCTTGAAGCATTTTTTTAGCCTCTTCATAATCCATATCTTTTAATGAGTTGAATTCATTAGAAAAATCTTTCTCAACTTCAACAATATTACCATCGAGAAATTCAACTGTATCTATTTCTTCACAGATTTGTTTTAACTCTAATACTTTATCCCACGATGTTTTGTATTTAGACTTCTGCTGATTGGAAATGATATATAAATCATGGTTTCCAAATGTTACAAAAATTTTCTTATAGATTTTTTTAGCTGCAATCTTTTCTAGCATAAGTTTATTTTGTCTAGGATAGTGACTATTATCTCCGGCGAAAACTAAAATATCAGCATTTTTAAGCCATAGTTCATTTTCAATAAATTTATCCATTGCAGCATCTAATTTAGCATCAGATGTATCTGCTTTGATATAAAAATCAGTATGAATATCAGAAATTACAGCAATTGATAAATTTTTTTTCATAGACATTAGAT